>SKEX01000466.1_pt1 | contig 29386 bp, 35 predicted proteins | sample 4841451 | NCBI WGS metagenome assembly SKEX01 (sample SAMN11008798, study PRJNA524170) | human gut metagenome | isolation source: fecal sample from pouch patient p38, | place: Israel: Tel-Aviv | reverse complement strand
CGCCTGCTCTTGACATGCATGGAAGTACCTGTTATATATAAAACAAGGGTGAAAAACCTGATTTAGAAGTTTCCCACCCTTCATTATCATAGAAGAATCTTATTTACAGAAATTTTCTCATACTCTCCTACACCCCAATTGTAGTAATTGCCGCTTTGATTCTTGCCATCCTACCACCTTTGGTTATAGGACAGCCCTTTAGTGTATGGATTTATCGTGCGCTGACATTCCTTGTTATCTCTTGTCCGTGTGCGTTGGTGATCTCTATTCCGCTTAGTTTCTTTGGTGGTATCGGTGGTGCCTCTAAAATTGGAGTTCTCGTAAAGGGCAGTAATTATTTAGAAGCATTGGCTCGTGCTGAAATGGTGGTCTTTGATAAGACCGGCACACTGACAAAGGGTTCCTTTGCTGTTAGTGAGATCAAGGCCGTTGGCATGAAAGACAGTCAGCTTTTGGAATTGGCCGCCTATGCAGAGGACTACTCCAACCATCCTATTTCGCAGTCTATCAAAAAGGCCTATGGAGAAAACATTGATAAAACCCGAATTGGTGATGTACAGGAAATCGCCGGTCATGGTGTCCGGGCTGTTATTGATGGCAAAGTAGTTTTTGCCGGTAATGCAAAACTGATGGATAAGGAGAACATTTCCTATATCCCATCTAGTGCTATCGGAACGATCATTTATCTGTCCTATGACGGAAAATACGCTGGTAGTATTGTAATTGAAGATGAGATCAAGGCTGACGCACCCGCTGCCATCAAAGCATTAAAAACTGTTGGTGTACGCAGGACTGTAATGCTGACAGGGGACGCTGACGCCGTAGGGAAAAAGGTTGCAGGGCGGCTGGGACTCGATCAGGCATATACCGAACTTCTACCTGCAGACAAGGTTGACCGCGTGGAGGATATGCTAAAGCAAACCAGTGAGAAAGGAAAGTTGGTTTTCGTTGGTGACGGTATCAATGATGCACCTGTGCTGGCCCGTGCTGATGTCGGCATTGCTATGGGAGCACTCGGCTCTGACGCAGCCATTGAAGCCGCAGATGTGGTACTTATGACGGATGAACCATCTAAGATTGCTTCGGTGATTCAGATTGCCCGAAAGACCATCCGAATTGCAAACCAGAATATCATATTCGCTCTGGGTATTAAAATTTTAGTCCTAATTTTGGGTGCTCTGGGATATGCGAATATGTGGGCGGCGGTCTTTGCGGACGTCGGCGTGTCTGTGATTGCAATTCTAAATGCCATCCGGGCTATGAGGGTATCGAAGTTCATCCCCCCGGTGCACTGATACAAATTAAAATGCGCCGCTGACTCCATGTGGACAGCGGCGTATTTCTTTTTATAGACCAGTTGGGCAAGAAATTTCAAATAAGGCATCTACTGCTTTGTGAAGCAGCTTTGCCGAAGGTGTCTGGGATAAAGTATAATAAACTTCTTTTCCCTCTCTGCGGCTGATGACAAGTCCGCTCTTTTTCAGACTTTTCAGATGATGTGATATAGCCGGAGCACTCATATCAACAGCGGTGGCCAGGTTACAGACACATTCTTCACTATGGCACAGCAACCACAACAGCCGCAGCCGTGATGGGTCGCCTAACTGCTGAAACAAAAAAGCGATCTCCTGAAAACTTTCTTCGGTGGGCATCTTGTCCAAGACTTTTTCAATGGCCTGCCCGTGATTATGAGGTAAATGATAGTGCGGCATATCGCACCTCCTTCCTGAAAATAGGATAACCGCTAATAATATATCTGTCAAATACGAAAGATTGGAGAACACTATGGAAACAGGTTATGAATCAAATTTGTTAATACCAAATGCAATGGATATGGATAAACTATCCGAACTACATAAAGCAATGGGAGACTTTACCCGTATGAAAATCCTGTGGATGCTAATTGGAAAACAATATTGCGTAAGTGAATTAGCCGAACATCTAAACCTATCTGAGTCAGCTATTTCTCATCAGCTTCGGGTACTGAAACTGGCCCGGTTAGTACGTTCCCATAAGGTTGGAAAAAATGTTTTCTATGCACTTTGTGATGAACATATTAAATGGATTTTGGAAGAAACCTACATCCATATTTCCGAAAGATAAAAGGCACAACCCTATTAAGGGTTGCGCCCCAATATGGAAATTTTTACAGTTTATCGTAGGATACCAGTTTATCTATCGGAATACGCTGTGTGTCAAAGCGGTTCATATCTCCCCCGTCTTCGTCAGAGTAGCCGATTGCCAAAATGTTGATAGGCTCCAGATTGGTGGACAGATTAAAGGCTTTGCTCAATACATCCGGTTTGAAGTAGCATACCCAAACACTTCCCAGTCCTAGCTCAGTAGCCTGAAACATCATGTGGTCGGTCAGAATGGAAGCGTCAATATCTCCAGTTTGCTTTTTGTCAAAAGGCCGTACCCATGCCTTATCGTGATCGGCACATACGATAATTGCCAGCGGAGCACCATAGATATTTGCTGCCATACCAATTTTAGCAAGCGCTTCTTCACTCTGAGCCACGATCAAGCGTATCGGCTGGAGATTTGCTGCCGTAGGGGCAACATGGGCTGCCTCAAGGATTTTATTTAACTTCTCCGGCTCCACTTTCTGATTTGTATAGCTTCGGACGGAGAAACGTTTTTTTGCAATTTCAAGTAATTCCATAGTTCAAAATTCCTTTCTTTATGTATTTTAGAGAATGTCAAATCAACCATTGACTATATTGTAACACCATAAGTATAATCTACAAGAATGTACTTTTCAGAAAGATAGTTCCCAAAAGGAAAGTACCCAGTTCTGAAAGGAGGAACCCATAATGCAGCAGTCACAAGAACCATTTAACTGCCCCGTAGAGGCAACCTTATCTCTAATCGGTGGTAAATATAAACCCCTTATTCTCTGGCATTTGATTGACCAACCACTCCACTACATGGAGCTACAACGACTTATCCCAAAGGCCACTGCAAAAATGCTTTCGCAGCAACTTCGTGATCTGGAAAACAGCGGAATGGTATCAAGAGAGGTTATTCCTGAAAAGCCACCTAAAACAATTTATTCCTTAACTGCTTTTGGGAAAAGTATTATCCCTGTATTGGAAGCCATGTGCAAGTGGGGAATAGGATATCTGGATGGTTTGGATGTACAGACCCCCTGCTGTCCATCCATGAATAAATAGAAAAGTCAGGCGCGGTAACAAAATGCCGTGCTTGACTTTTTTTATTTGAGATTGCCGGACATAATATCGCAAAATCTATATCGGGGGACTTCACAAAAGTTTTAGCATTGTGGTGCATCTCTGACTTTTGCAGATCATCCAGCAGAAAGAAAATATTTAATCTGCGGTCAACGATAAACAGCAGTTTTTCTTCAGATGGTACTTGTAGAAAACGATTGATTTGTGCAGGTATTTTATCTTTATCTATTTGAAGATTTTCAACAGTAAATGGACAATATGCTCATTGATATAATCACTATCCATACTGTTTAGATTCTGCAAAAACAACTTTTATTCTTCTACGATTTCTTCCTCGGATTACAAAATGATAATTCCATTCTGAATGAGCTGCCACACTTTTGATTCCAGCTTAAAGCCTGTAGCATGGACTCGGATAAAATCGGGTTGAATGATGTTCAGAGATTCGTCAGTTCTAAGTGCATTATCTTCTGAAAATTCTTTTCCCCCAATATCCAGCAAAATAAATTCTGATAATACCATCCCTGCTTTTTTTGCCAAACATTCACCGCGAATAACAGTATATCTCATCTTTCTATTCTTTCCGCAAAATCAGCATAATCATATCCCTCAATAGGTATAATAAGGTTATTCCTTATGATAAAACAGAACGATACAATATGATTGAGGTGAACGATTATGCCGATTGATGATTTAACCGCTTTGGGGCAAAAAATGCGGGAAGCCCGAAAGGAAAAAGACCTGACACAACAAGAACTTGCTGATCTGAGCCATGTATCTGTAAAGCAGATCGCCAAAATCGAAAAAGGGAAAATAAATCCATCCTATTTGATTTTGAAGGCATTGGCAAAGGTGCTACCGCTCTCTCTGGACACTCTAATCAATCCAGATGTTTCTCCAGAAGATGAGGGCGCCAATCAGATGAAGATGCTTTATTGCAACTGTCCATCAGAGATGCGTGAAACCCTCTTGCACCATACTCAGGAGACCACGAAAGAACTAACAAAACTATCCGAGAAATTTGAAACGAATTGAGCCGGTGAGTGAAATTTGACTGTTTCCTCACTGGCTCCTTTCATTTCTGTAAAGAAAGAGGCAAGCAATGCCGGTGTTAATACACACCGACCCGCAGAGCGCAAAATCCCTCCGTGATTTTCCTCTCCGCTTGCTTGTTGAGGGCAGCGCCCCCAAGCCCCTTTGAACACAGAATTTCATTCTGTGGCTGCGCGTTCTGCGAACGCTTTTGACCAGGACCAGCTTACCGCTGGCCGTGGTCTTTTTCTTTTTCAACATCCTGTTCTACCTCCATTTTCAGCACTCGATCTACATTTGCCTTTGCCGTTAAAAGCTCCCGCATTTCCTCACGGGAACGCCGGTACTCGGCATAGGTCTTTTTCTTTTCTTCCAGCAATTTCGCGTACTCCGTCTGCAGCTCTTTGACCTTGGGAAGTTTCTTGACTCCCATCTCATCAAAGGCATTCTTAGCAGCCTGGTGGAGCAGAATTTCTTCCTCATGTTCTTCCCGGAATTTCTTAGAATAACCCGCCTTGCGGTATGCCACATAGACCTCACGGGTCTTGGCATAATTTACGATGTGAGTACGCAGAACAGCGATCTCTGCCATGCGCTTTTCAACCGCTTTGATCTGCGCCGAAAGATCATTGTGATGTGCCGTGGCAGCCGTAGCCTTTTCTTCCAAAACCGCATACTCCAGCAGATTGTTCTCTGACAGGTAATTCATGGTCTGCGCCATTTGTTTCAGATTAAAAACTTTAGCCCATCGAGCATAGCCAGCACCTTTTCCAGCCTGCAATTTTGCCTGAATGTCCACCAGCAGATTGACCTTCGGCGGCTCTGCCTGTGTGACTGTTTTCTTTCGCGGGGTATGTGCTTTCTTCCCTAAGAGAACTGCCCGCAAATCTTCCAATCCATATCCTTCGCCCAGACTGTCCATGCGGGCGGCTTTCTCCCAACCAGAGAGCTTCAGTCGATACGATTTTCCGCGCTTTGAGACTTCACAACCATACTCTTGCAACAGCTTCTGCAGTTCTTCAAAGTCAGCAGGACTTTGTGATAATGCGTTGGCAATCGCCACACGAAGTAGCTCTCGGTGAGATGGCTTTGCCTGATCGCCCAGCCATTTGTTATAGCTCTTTCCGTGAAGTTTCGGATTCTCTACAATGGACAGTCCATTCTCAATACAGATGGTGGCACTTAGCCGACGAACCGCCTTGGTGCTGCCCCAAAAATTGCGGAACTTCCGATCATATTCTAAGCTGACCGATGACCAGATAATGTGATTATGAATGTGCGACTTATCTATGTGAGTGCAGACCACAAAAGCATGATTCTCTTTTGTGAATCTCCTGGCAAATTCCACTCCCAGCCGGTTGGCTTCTTCCGGGGTAATCTCACCGGGGCGGAAGGACTGGCGCACATGATAGGCAATCACATCATCCGCGCCACGCACTCGTCCGGTAACGGCAATGTATTACCTCTTTGCCAGAAGAAACTCTGCATCCGCAGTCCGGCTGTCACACGCATAGCCGGTAATGAGCCTGCCGTTATCTGTTTTCTTTGGATTGGCCACATAGTCGATGATGTCACTGATCGCCCGACTCTCTGTGCGGCCTTTGCCGACATGAAGCGGCATGATTCTTGTAGTTGCCATAATGCTTCCTCCTCTCCAAACACAAAAGCTGCCACCCAACGAATCTTTATCGTCGAAGTGACAGCTTTCTGTCATTATACACACCTTTGTAATGGTGCTTTTATGTTCTTTTACTATTCAAAAATTCAACCAGCTCATAGACTGTCGTTACCGGATTACTGTCTCGGCAGATCACAGCAACCTGATCTCTGGTTAATCTCTCTACTCGTTCTTTTGCGTACTGAATAGCTTCTGGCTGGTGTTCCTGCAATTCTTCAAAAACATCCACACTTTTTCCGTAATTTTCCAAATATCCTTTGTTTTTCAAGATGTCAATTATCGTAGAGGAATCTTTCAAATATCCATTCCGTTTTTCAAAATGGAGCAGATACCAATATTCAAATGCCGGATTGGAATATGCGATTTTGTACCCATGCTTCTCCGAATAGAAAATTGCAGCTTGAAGCTCAGAGTCTTTATTATCATCACGGTCAAATACACACCAAAGCTGATCTCCGTCTTTCGGATAATAATCTGCTTGAGAGATCAGAGATTTTGCGTGTTTCACCAAATGTTCCGCCGCTTTATGTTTTGATGGAATTGGGATAATATCCACCAGGCAGTTTCGTGAACGAAAATGTTTGAAATAAAGTGTCTCTGTTTCTTTTCCTTCGCAGATGATATAAACAATCGGTTTACGCTTCCGCCGCTTAACTTTGTTCGGATCATACTCTTTTCGCATCTTGCTCATCAGGCGTCACCTCCGATAAAAGGGATTGCACCAAATCGTCCCTGAAGATAACCCTTACGCACATTTTCTCCTTTTCTTGGAGAGAAAGATGCCAACGAGTAAAGCTCTGTTGCACAAGTCTCATCGTTTTTTTCAGCAAACCAAATCTGATCTCTACGGAAGAAATTCAAGTCAAGCAGCATTGCATCGTGTGTTGTAAAAATCAGCTGCGCTCCCTTTGTATTGACAGCCTTATCCTGCACCATTTCAATCAACCTCCTGGTTAAAAGAGGATGCAGACTATCTTCAATTTCATCAACAACTAAAAGTGCGCCGTTTTCAAGTGCCTGCAACCATCCTCCGATGCGGGCAAAAAAGTGTTGTGTACCGACAGATTCCTGCTCCATTAAAAGCTGAAAGTATTCTGTTGTACCGTCCTCGTTAATAATTCGATGTGTTGTCGTAATAACCGGTATTTTACCAGAGGTATTCTTGATTGTAACATCGGTGATTCCAAGATCGGCAAGCATCAATTCTTTTAAGATTCGAGCTTTCTTATCATCACCGCTGACAATCTGGGCAACAGTTTCTGAGGTAGCTGGCTCTTCATCCATCAGGAATGTCAACTTTTCCAGGAACCACTGATAAGCATTTTCCGTCTGAGGCAGATTCCAGTCATTAGAGGACACCAGATAGAGCTTATTGTCCGGTGTTCGGTTACTCAGAGTAACCTGCTCATTTACATTTTCCCGGAACTCATACACTCCATTTTCTCTTGAAAAAATTAAGGCTTCACGGCCATTCGGCCAATGGTAAAGATACTCTTTGTAAATCTTCTTTGCATCAAAAGAAAAACCGTATGTGTAACGAACTCCCTGAAAAATAAATACCATTTCAAAAGAAGTCGGAACCTTTGTTCCTCCAAACGGCTCCCACGGCAACTTTTGTCCCTTAGAAACTTTTGCAGCATTTCCCACAACCATTTCTTTCATCGTCATCATTGCATGTAATACGTTACTTTTTCCGGCTGCATTTGCACCGTAAATTGCAAGTACGGGCAGCAATGCCTTCTTTTCATCTGGACGAAGCAGATACTCATCAAATGACTTATCCTTAGAGGCCGCAAAACTGATCACGGTACTGTTTTTTATTGACCTGTGATTTTCCACTGTAAACTGAATCAGCATAATTGAATACCTCCATTCTCAGTATTCGTATTTTCAGTCACTATTATAACAGTTAAAAATGCCTTGGTCAATATTTACGGATTGTTTTTGCAGTTTTTTTGCGAAATTTATAAATAAATTCTTTCTCAGCCATTTTTCGCAAAATAGTTATCATACTATGCTGAATTGGAATCCGAGCTTCCAGTTTGCAAGTTTAAGTTCTGATTTAGCTAATCGCTTGCATAAGTAAATTCTGGCAAATCAAAATATCATGATTTTTATGGAAGTTAGTTTTGCAAAGTTCTTCAAAACTGGAATTTACTATTAGAAACAAGTTGTTTTATGCTTCATATGTTGATATTCTTTTTTTGAGATCTTAATCCTCTGAAAAAAGAGTCACGTTAAGCGGAGGTCGAATTTTATTTTTTTTTTCGCAAGATTAAATTCCACCCCTCATTCGGTTCAGTATTTCTTCCGAATGGCGCTACGTTTCTTATTTTTTCAGTAATAGAAGTGTAAGGTTAATCTCGTTAGCGGGAATGGATTTTATTCCTAACCATACAACCAGTCAAATATTTCTGTAACTGACTTGGCGGTATTGTTATCACGGATAAAAGCAAGCATTGTCCTATATTTAACCACTAAAAATTGGGTGAAAACGGCTCTCGTTTGGTCAAATGATGTCAAACTATATCAGCCCGTTTAGGTATAAGAAAACCCCGGAAAGCCTTGATTTTCCGGGGTTTTTGAACCATTTTGATATAGTCTGAGCAGTCGATTATCTCTTGCTGAACTGCGGAGCACGACGAGCTGCTTTGAGACCGTATTTCTTACGCTCTTTCATACGTGGATCTCTTGTTAAGAATCCAGCTGCCTTAAGAGTAGGTCTGTACTCGTTATCTACCTGAAGGAGTGCACGAGCGATACCGTGACGGATGGCACCGGCCTGTCCTGAGTATCCGCCACCCTTTACGTTTACTAAAACATCAAACTTGTCAACTGTCTCAGTTGCTACTAATGGCTGACGAACGATTACCTTTAAAGTCTCAAGACCTAAGTACTCGTCAATATCTCTTTTATTGATTGTGATCTTTCCTGTTCCAGGTACTAAATAAACTCTGGCAACAGATGATTTTCTTCTTCCTGTTCCGTAATACTTTGTATTAGCCAATGTTGTTTACCTCCTCTGATTAGAATGTTAAAGCTTCTGGCTTCTGAGCTGCATGCTTGTGATCTGGTCCTGCGTATACAAATAACTTTGTGTACATCTGACGTCCTAAAGGTCCCTTTGGAAGCATTCCCTTAACAGCGAACTCGATGACACGCTCCGGATGCTTGTTGAGCATTTCCTTAAGAGTTGTCTCCTTGATTCCTCCAACGTATCCTGAATGACGGTAGTATACCTTCTGATCTAACTTCTTACCAGTTACTTTGATCTTCTCAGCGTTCACAACGATTACATAATCACCGGTATCAATGTGTGGTGTGAAGATTGGTTTATTCTTTCCTCTTAATACTTTAGCAACTTCTGATGCTAAACGTCCTAATGTCTTGCCTTCAGCGTCTACTACATACCACTTTCTGTCGATGGTAGCAGGACTTGCCATAAATGTTTTCATGGGTTTTCCTCCTTGATAGATATTCAAATCAATAAAATGCGAACAGTTTCAAGCCTCGTATGTCCGGACGCTGCTCTTTCCTGCTCTGCTTTTCTATATAGTTTAAATGCTCGCCGGGGCTTTTGGCTCACATTTACGTACTATCACAGACTTATATATTATATTACCCGGGTCTTTTGTTGTCAAGCAGATTTGTCCCTCAAATACCGCTTTTTCCTGCTTTATCCACAGGTTCTGTAAAAAGTGCCATTCCTGTCCACAATGGAAATCTGTTTTTCGACATTTTATACAAATCCGCGCAGCTTTTATTCGTACTCCAGTCCGATCATTGTCAGTCCGTGTGCAGGAGCCGTCGGTCCTGCCACACTCCGGTCACAGGCATCTAAAATCGTCTGCATCTCCTGTGGGGCAAACTCTCCCGCTCCCACCTTTATCAGTGTTCCTGCAATAATCCGCACCATATTATACAAGAACCCATTTCCCGTCACCCGGATCGTGATAATATCCGCTTCTTTCGTGACCGTACATGCATAGATCGTCCGTACGCTGGTTTTCGACTGTGCATTGACCGCACAGAAACTTTTAAAATCATGCTCGCCAACCAGATAATCCGCGGCCTCCTGCATTTTCTCCACATCCAGCGGATAATGATAAAAATATGTATCCAGCCGCCTGGTCGGCATGCGGAACCGCCGGTTTAGTATCCGGTACTCATAGGTCTTTCGGCTTTTGGAAAAACGCGGATGAAAAGTATCCGGCACTTCGCAGGAATCCTGCACCACGATATCTTCCGGCAGCCTCTGGTTTAATGCGTAGCTGATCTTCTCCGCCGGCATACGGGTATCCGTATCAAAAATACAGACGTTTCCCAGAGAATGTACCCCCGCGTCCGTGCGGCTTGCGCCGGTCACGCGGATGTCTTCGCCAAGAAGCGCCTGCAATGCTTCATTTAATTTCTGTTCAATGGTCACACCGTTGGGCTGGATCTGCCAGCCGCTATAGTTGGTTCCGTCATATGCGACGACCATTTTTACTCTCATATTTCTTAATCCTGTTCTGTCAAATTCCTTGTTTTCCGATCATTTATATGCCGCCGGCAATCCCTGCCCGGCGGTCACCGTCCTGCTACTGTGGCCAGCGCAGCAGCACTCGTGCAACAATCACAAGCACAAGAAATGCAATCAATATCACATAGGCTTTGCGGTCTGTTCCCTGATAGCGCAGCGGTTTCATCTTTGTTCGTCCCTCTCCGCCACTGTAGCAGCGTGCTTCCATGGCCATGGCAAGATCGTCCGCGCGACGGAACGCCGATACAAATAACGGAATCAGAAGCGGCACCATGCTTTTTGCTTTCTGGATCAGATTGCCGTCCTCAAAATTTGCTCCACGCGCCATCTGTGCCTTCATGATCTTGTCCGTTTCCTCGATGAGAATCGGAATAAACCGCAGGGCAATGGACATCATCATCGCAATCGCATGCACCGGTATGTGAATCCGGTTCAGCGGAGACAATGCTTTTTCAAGTCCATCGGTCAGCTGGTTTGGCGTCGTGGTCAGTGTCATGAGAGACGTTCCAATGATCAGATAGATCAGCCGGATCGTCATAAGCACCGCATTCATAATACCTGTACTGGTCAGATGAAACGGTCCCCAGTGCCAGTACTCCGTACCGGTCGGTGTAAAGACCAGATTAAACACTGCCGTAATCAAAAGCAGCACCACAATGGCTTTTAACCCTTTTACGATATACGAAAACGGTACTTTTGAAATTTTGATCATAAAAATAAGCATACCGGTTATGATCGCAAATCCCAAAATGCCCCGGAACGTAAACAGCGCAATAATATATATCATTGTCGCAAATAATTTTACACGCGGGTCCAGTTTGTGTACGACAGAATCTGCCGGATAATACTGGCCCAGAGTAATATCTCTTAACATAAATTTCTCCTGTGCTCTGCAAACACTAAATGACGTTTTTCTCCCGAAGTGCCGACAGAATTGTCTGTGCTGCTTCTTTTGCCGTGGTTGCCTGTGTATCCACAGGAAGTCCCCGTTCCGCAAGTTCATGTACCAGATACGTCACCTGCGGCGCAGCAAGTCCTACCGCCTCAAGCTCCTTATAATGCGCAAACACCTGCTTCGGCAAAGCATCAAACATCACGGCACCGTGATTCATCACAATGATGCGGTCCACATATTCCGCCACATCTTCCATACTGTGCGATACCAGAAGAATCGTGATTCCAAGTTCCCTGTGCATCTTAGAAACCAGTCCAAGGATTTCATCGCGCCCTGCCGGATCAAGTCCTGCTGTCGGCTCGTCCAGAATCAGCACATCCGGTTTCATTGCAAGTACTCCGGCGATTGCCACACGGCGCTTCTGTCCGCCGGACAGATCAAACGGCGGCTGATAAAATAACTCTTCCGGAAACCCGACGTTGCGCAGCGCTTCAAACGCCCGCAGTTCTACATCCCTGCGATCCAGTCCCTGATTCTTCGGTCCAAAACAGACATCCTCAAAACAGGTGGTCTCAAACAGCTGATGATCCGGATACTGGAAAACCAGCCCCACTTTGCTCCGCAGGGCTTTCATATCATACCCTTCATCATAGATGTCCTGCCCATCCACATAGATGCTTCCCGATGATGCCCGCAGCAGTCCGTTCAGCAGCTGAGTCAGAGTCGATTTTCCCGATCCCGTATGACCGATAATTCCGATAAATTCGCCCTGATGAATCTGCAGATTGACATCCTTTAATGCCTGAATCTCATAAGCAGTACCGTCGCTGTATGTGTAATTGATCTTGTCTAAAATGATTTCTGCCATCTTTTTATCTCCTGCCTGTGCGCATATCTTTGTCTAGGCATTTGCCACGGACATAATCGCATCCACCAGTTCTTTCCTCGTAAGGATTCCCTGTGGAATCGGTACGCCCGCGCTGCGCAGTTCATCTGCCACAAGCGTTGCCTGCGGTACATCCAGACGATGTTCTTTCAGCTCGTCCACACGCGAAAAAATATCGCGCGGTGTACCGTCCATCACGATCTTTCCTTTCTCCATGACGTACACATAATCTGCGTCAACCACTTCTTCCATATAATGTGTAATAAGAATGATGGTAACACCCTTTTTCTTATTCAGATCATGTGCGGTAGCAATAACCTCTTTGCGTCCGTTCGGATCAAGCATCGCTGTCGGCTCATCAAAGACAATGCATTTCGGTTCCATTGCCACAACACCGGCAATTGCAACACGCTGTTTCTGTCCACCGGAAAGTTTATTTGGAGAATGTTTGCGGTATTTTCCCATATCCACAGCTTCTAAACTCTGATTGACACGCGTCCAGATTTTCTCTGTCGGCACCCCGATATTTTCGGGACCAAATCCCACATCTTCTTCTACCACACTGGCAATGATCTGATTGTCCGGATTCTGAAATACCATCCCGGCAGTTTTCCGGATCGGAATGGTATTGTCCTCATCGAGTACATCCATTCCATCCACCCAGATCACGCCTTCTGTCGGTGTCAGCAACGCATTGATATGTTTGGCAAGTGTCGACTTGCCCGATCCGTTGTGTCCGAGAATGGCAATGAACTGTCCCGCTTTTACATCCAGATTTACATGATCGAGTGCCGTCGTAATAGACTCAACATTGCCTTCCTCATCTCTGCGGAAAAATTCGTGTACAACATTTTTTGCTTTGATAATTCCCATTTTAATCGTCCCAGCTCAGTCTGTGAAGCTGTCCTTCCAGCTTCATATGGTCAAAATCGTTCTGGCGCAGTGCCTCATAAAGCACAATGGCAACAGAATTCGATAAGTTCAAAGAACGGGTTTCCCCGATCATCGGAATACGCACACAGGTATCCGGATTCGCCTTTAAGATTTCTTCCGGAATTCCTGCACTCTCTTTTCCGAACATAATGAAACAGTCCGGTTCATAATGGACATCCGAATACACATGACGTCCTTTTGTTGTCGCATAATAAATTTTTGCACCCGGATTTCTTTTACAGAAATCCTCCCAGTTTTCATATACGGTGACATCAAGATCTTTCCAGTAGTCCATGCCGGCACGCTTTAAATGTTTCTCCGATAAAGAAAAACCAAGCGGCTCAATCAGATGCAGCTTTGTACCGGTTGCGACACAGGTCCTGCCGATATTTCCCGTATTTGCTGGAATTTCCGGCTCATGTAATACAATATTTAACTCTGCCATTTTTAATTCTTAATCTCCCGAATCTCCGTTACAAACTCAGCCACGCGATCCAGTGCAATCCGCAGATCATCCAGGGAATATGCATAGGATATACGAAGGAATCCCTCTCCGCAGGCACCGAACGCCGTACCCGGAACAACCGCAACTTTCTTCGTCTGCAGAAGTTTTGTTGCAAACTCATCACTGGTCATACCCAGATCCTTAATACAAGGGAACGCATAAAATGCTCCAAATGGTTCAAAACAGGAAAGTCCCATCTCTTTGAACCGCTCCAGTACATAACGGCGTCTGCCGTTGTACTCTTCCCGCATCATGGCAACATCTTCATCCCCGTTGCGCAGTGCCTCTACCGCCGCATACTGGCTGGTGGTCGGCGCACACATGATCGCAAACTGATGGATCTTTAACATCTGTTTGATGATTACTTCCGGTCCACATGCATAACCGAGTCTCCATCCGGTCATTGCATGCGATTTGGAAAATCCGTTGATCACGATTGTTCGCTCCCTCATTCCCGGAATGGAGGCAATGGATACATGATTGTCCAGATAGGTCAGTTCCGCATAGATCTCGTCACTCAGGACAAACAGATCATGTTTCTTTACCACTTCTGCAACTGCTTCCAGATCCTTCTTTTCCATAACCGCCCCGGTCGGGTTATTTGGGAAAGGCATAACAAGAAGCTTTGTCTTCGGCGTGATTGCAGCCTCAAGTTCTTCTGCCGTCAGGCGGAATTCGTTCTCTGCCTTCAGTTCGATCGGAACCGGTGTTCCATTTGCCAGTACACAACAAGGCACATAGGATACATAACTTGGCTGCGGAATAAGTACCTCATCTTGCGGATCTAACATGGCACGCATGGCAATATCAATTGCCTCACTGCCTCCGACTGTCACAAGCATCTCCTTGTTATAGTCATAGGAAAGCCCAAATCTCCGGTCAAGATATTTGGAAATCTCAATTTTTAATTCCTTTAAACCTGCATTTGAAGTATAAAAAGTTCTTCCTTTTTCAAGGGAATAAATTCCCTCATCACGAATATGCCACGGTGTATCAAAATCCGGCTCTCCGACGCCGAGAGAGATTGCATCATCCATCTCACTGACAATATCAAAAAATTTCCGGATACCCGATGGCTCAATGGTTGTAATTGTTTTTGATAATGGATTTCTCATTATGCCATCATAATCCTTTCATCTTTTGCTTTCGGAGCCATAACAGTTCCGTGGTCTTTATATTTCTTTAAAATAAAGTTTGTCTTTGTGCTGAGTACCTGATCCAAGGCAGAAAGCTTATCGGATACAAACTGGGAAATCTCACGAAGTGTCTTCCCCTCCAATGTAACCATCAGGTCAAATCCGCCGGAGATAAGATACACGGAATTTACTTCCGGATAATTGTAAATGCGCTCTGCAACCTTATCAAATCCCATGCCGCGCTGCGGTGTCACACGCACTTCAATCAGTGCAGTTACTTTTTCCACACCGGCTTTGTCCCAGTTAATCAGCGTATGATATCCGCAGATAATTCCCTCCTGCTCCATAGCTTCCAGCTCATTCATGACTGCTGTCTCATCTACACCGAGAATTACGGCCAGCTCCTGTGTATCGATGCGGCTGTTTTTTTCTATAAAAGTTAAAATCTTCTCTCTCATATTTTATTGTTCTCCTAATTACATTTTACCATATTCCATAATTCGTCTGTCTGTGTTGTTTCTAAGAATCTGCGTTCCTCCCCATTGATAAGTACACGGTCATTGCTGTCGATTGTCCTTCCGATAATAACAGCTTCCCCGCCAGCCTGACGGATCGCATGCACCAGTGCATTGCCATCTGCCGCTGCCAGAAGAAGACTGCCTCCCGACAGAAGCTTGTAAGGATTTAAATCAAAAAATTCACAGATTTCTATGGTTTCCTGACGAATTGGTATTTTCTTCAGATCAATTTCCAGTCCGACGCCGGAACACTGCCCCAATTCCCAGAGAGCTCCGAAAACGCCTCCCTCTGAGAGGTCGTGCATTGCAGCAACGCCAGACTTTGCGGCGACTGCGGCCTCCGAACGGATCGAGAGATAATCGATATATTTTGCCGCTTTGTCAAGAAACGGCTGTGCGTATCTGGCCGATAACTCTTCCCGGTGTTCCGTTGCAAGAATCGCTGTTCCTTCCAGCCCGACCCATTTGGTCACAATCACATCCATATCCGGCTGCGCCCCTGCTGCTGTGACAAATAATTCCCTGTCAGCTTCTCCCACTGCCTGAACAATCAGTTGCGGAGAGGTCACTGTCCGAAGAACTTCCGTGTGTCCTCCGAGAACCGGAATCTGCTCTTTCTCACTTACACGGGATACTGCCGAAATCCATGCACGCAGATCATTTTCGCTTGCGGATGTCGGGAGCAGAAGCGTCATCGTAATTCCCAATGGTTTTGCCCCACTGCATGCAAGATTATTCAATGCCGCATAAACGCCGGCTTCCGGAAACGTGTCAAATGCACGGCAGGCTTCCGCAGTAACGATCTGCTTTCCCGCAGAAGCATCCACTGCACCGAAATCTATTCCCACTCCCGGTGCCCGGACCGCAGAATTATGAAGTTGTCGGAGAACCGAGCGCTTTAATATCGACTCGGATAATTTTCCTGCTTTCATACTGTTATTTTCTATTCGCTTTCTTTGGACGATTGTGTTTTTTTCGTGGATGTATTTGTTGAAGATGTTGTTTCTTTCTTGGTATCCTGTTTTTTGGAATCTTCCTTCTTTGTATCTTCCTTTTTATTATTTTCATCCTTTTGGGAGGAATCCTCTTTCTTGTTCGTATCGCTCTTGTCTGCGTCCTCCTTTTTATCGGTATCGTCCTTCTTTTCTTCTTCTTTCTGCTCTTCTTCTTTCTTTTGCGCGTTTGTCTTTAAACCGGCTGCCGCACTTCTTACTTTTGCTTCATCCCCGATTGTAATTGCTGCCTTTAAAGCAGAAAGCGTCTCGCTTGTCGCATCTTTGGTTCCAATGGTAATAAGCTTTGGAGTTGCCTGATAATTACTCTTGTTGAACAGATCCCTGCTCTGCTGTTTTCCGTCCACCTTCACAATCTTCCACAACTGCGCAATGCATCCGGACTGTCCGGACTGGGTAACAGAAACCGAACCGGCGGTAAGGGAAGCATCCATTGTAAACTGCACCTTGGGATCTGTCTTTGAAACGGTTTCACTTTCAAACGAAATCTCCCGGTTGGATGGTCTCGTTTCTTTTCCATATACATTAAAATAAATGATACCGCCACTGCAATATCCTTCGATATATACCGGCGCATCCAGATTATTTTTAAACTTCAGATCTTTATAATTTCCGGCAATTGCCGCATCCATGGACGGTTCCACATAATGAACCAGCATGGAATGATTAAAACGCATCGTAATTTCCAGTTCTGCCCGGATAACTGCATTATATAAAGTAGTTGCAACCTGACAGATTCCACCGCCAAACGATTCCACTACCGTTCCGTTCTGATAGGCACCGGCCAGTTCATATCCGTTCTCCTGTGTAAACGGGCTGACCGTTTTTGCCAGATCAAACTCCTCTCCCGGATAAAGGATTGTACCATCTACTTTGCTCACTCCGGTTATGACATTTTTTGCACGTCCTGCACTCGAACTTGCAAAGTTTGTCGTATAAGAACCGATCAGATCCGTAATTTCTGCGAGTTCTTTCTCATCCCCGCGCGGTTCTACCGTCTTTGTTACCAAATCAATCTCATTATTGGAGCCGTCCCAGCCCTGTGCAAGAAAATCATTGATTGCATACACGGAATTTACGACATCCACCTCGACGCCTTCTTTTCCCTTTACAAATTCAAATTTTCCATTGACACGCTTTAATCCATTATCAACAGCCCCGACGGCAAGATCATCTGCGCTCTCATATATCTTTTCGGCCGTCGCCTGTTTGTTTACACTCAGATGCATATCGAGAACCAGTTTTTTCTTTTTGAGATCCTGCAGGGTTTTATACCGGTTGATCAGACTTCCGGCGTGTCCCACCGCCAAAGCTTCCTGCACGGCAGTATCCGCATCCGCGGTCACTCCCATATCTTCCGCAGTCATCTGAATGGAACCGGTTTCTCCTTTCAGCGTAAAAGTTGTATCCATCAGCCCATCCACGTATTCTTCTACCGCAGATATCGCCTGATTTTCTGTCATTCCTCCGACGTTTACATTTCCGATGGAAATTCCATTTTCAATGGTAGTCTCCTCTGCTGCCATCGCTGCCTGTGTATGAGAACCGAGTCCCACCACACAAAAAAGTACTGCTGCAGCCATTCCTAACTTTGTTATCTTCTTCATATTCTTCCTTTAAAATAATTTTAGCGTTATCTTGTATTTTAACATAAACAATCACTTTTTCAAGTGCCGCTACCCATAAATCAGCGCTGAAACCAGTGTTGTAACAACCATTGCAGCGATAACAACCAACGATATGAGTGCAATCAGCTGTCTTTTTCGTTTTGAACCATTAAAATTATACATACTATTCACCTCTTTCGCAAAATCAGTTATAATGAATACACAACAATATCAGAAAGGATTTCCATTATGTTTGTATTTCTTGCTATTTTTATCGTTTTTCTGCTGTATATTAACTTTTTGATGCATAAAAATAAACGCGCCCAGGAAAATCTCGAAAAACAGTTCTGGGACCGGGAGCACAGTGCGAATTTCACACGCAAAAAAGATATCAGCAATCTTAATTATCTTATCATAACACAAGATAAAATACCACAAAACCTTACGACCGATGCCAAAAAATCACTGGAAACACTATGCGGTCAGAAAATGCTGAATCTTTCTTCCATGAGTAACACCGACCTGAAACTTGAATATGGTGTTGCAAACCTGGATGAACTCAGCGCATGTGATGACCGTTTTTCCACATTTGAACGAAATGCTGCCATCTATGCCCAGGAACTGAGTGATGCCGGATATACCGATCAGGCACGCCAGCTGCTGGAATTTGCAGTTTCCTGTCATGTCGACAACAGCAGCATCTACACACAGCTGGCAGCCATCTATCAGACCGGGGGCAATCTCTCCGGAATCTTGCAGCTGCAGGAAGCAGCTGCGCAGCTTGCGCCGTTTCCGCAAAAAATCATTCTGGAAAAACTTAAAAGTTTCCAGCCCTGATCTTATCCTGCAGCCGGGAGGCTTCACTGCGTGTAAGAGTCTCCCAGCTGATACTGTCTTTCCTTCCATATTGTTCCATCAGTTCCCTGAGCCGTTCTTTCTGATGCTCCGTTGCCGGCGTCTGTCTCTTTGCCTTATACACCAGAGGTTTCGGGACAAACAGTTCCATGGAAGCACCTTCTATGGATTTTAAATTTTCAAATACCTTATAGGTTTCTACTGCATCATCCAGAGCCCGGTGTGCATGTTCCCGTTCAATCTGAAAATATTCGCACAGGCTTTCCAGTTTTTTCGACTGTGCCCCCGGAAGGAGTGCCCGCGCAATCCGCAGGGTATCACAGGCCGACAATTCCAGTGGAATTTTCTGATTGACGGCCCACTGCTTCAGAAAACTGTAATCAAAAATCAGATTATGTCCCACAAGAATATCATCCCCGATAAATTGCAGAAGTTCCTGCATTGCCACATTCTCTTCTTTCCCCAAAGCCGCCATTTCGTCTGTAATCCCGGTCAGCTGTACTACCGTTTCCGGAATTGACATTCCCGGACGCACGAGCGTTCCATATGTATCTGCAATCTCTCCGTTCCGTACACGAACCGCCCCGATTTCTATTACTTTGTCCCTTTTCGGAGCCAGTCCCGTCATCTCCAGATCAAGAACCGTATAATCCATTTTATGCACCTGCCTTACGCTTTCATACATGTTTATTATACACATATAAGAAAAGAAAACCAGCCAGAATATGGCCGGTTTTCTTCCACAATAACGCTCTTTATAAAATTCTTCCAAATAATACATCCAGTCCTGCCACCCACAGCAACAGTGCGCCAACGATATATACTTTGGTTTTTGCTTCATATCCGACACGATATCCGGTATAGATGCCGCCGATCACAAATGCAACGGTACATACAACAATCATGATCAGAATCATAAGCACATTCGTTTCCAGAAATCCAAATGCAATTCCCGTAAGCAGCGTGTAAATTCCACTGATACATGCCATGCGGACAAATCTCCGGATTCCAAGATGATGTTCCAGATGTTCTTCCACATGTTCGTTTCGGATTGCTTTTACCATCAGCCGGATGCCAAGAATCATAAAAATCACCATGGATATAATCTGTCCCAGCAGCTTTTCGTCCGGCACCGACCGGTAATGGCAAAACAGGGAGGACAAAAAATGCCCCAGATATAACGTAATCAGCTGTGCCAGCGCAACGATTCCACAGATCACTGTCAGATTTTTTTTATTTATTTTTGCAACCAGTGATCCCTGACATTCCATTGCTGCGAAAATATCCAGAGATACCCCTGCTATTATCAGCAGGTTTTCCATCCAGTTCATCCTTTTTCCTCCGACCATCAAAATTATTTGTTATTTTCACTGTCTGCCTTGATCGCATCCTGTTTATAAATAAATTTTACGCTTCCGTTTACACCATCTGCAACCTTTGTAAATGTCTGGTAATCCTCACCCGCATCAAGCATTGCCTGCAGTTTGTCAGTCAGCGGTTTGATATCTCCGTTATAGCTGTTCGCAATCTTGGAAATACCCTTCTCGTCGAATTCTACCATGCCATCTGCCAGCGTATGGGACCCGTCATCCAGTTTATCTACACCGGACACAATCTTTACCGTGGCATCGTTGAGTGCCTTGATTCCCTTCGTCAGTGTTGGAACTGCGTCTGCCAGAGACTGTGTTCCCTTACTGAGTGCTGCGGAACCGGTAACCAGACTGTAACCGTTTTCCTGTACTGCTTCAATCTGCTGTGCAATTGTAGCCTTTGCACTCTCTGCTCCTGTAACAGCGGCTGCACTTGCTGCCTGTACGGCCACATTCTGACATGCTCCTGCCAGCTGCTCCGACAGCGTCTTTAAGCTGCTCTCCACACCGTCTGTCACCTGCTCATTGTTTCTTCCTGCTGCAAGCTGTGCCTTGATTGTGCTCTGTGTCTTGTGAAAGAGTGTGTCCTTTGCCCCACTCTTTGCATACAGCAGTTCCGCAAGCTGTGCACTTGTCATACCATCCGATACGGCATACATAACCGTTGACGTCTGATCGTTTGCCTGTGCGCCCTTTGCCCACGCTGCTTTAATGCCGGCAGCCGCCTGATCTGCAGTAAGTTTGCTGTCTGCCGTCTGTCCTGCAGCTTTCAGCAATACCTGTCTTACCACTTCATTATACACGGTTTCTGCTGCATTTGCACTATAAGCGCCATCATAAAGAGAAGTAAATAATGCGCCATCCGTTGTGCTGCCATCTTTTCCTGTGCTGTAACGGAGTGCGGCATAGATCTGATTTGCGACTTCCTGCGTTTTTCCGTTTGCAAACTCTTTTGCCACCGTCTCGGAAGCGGTCTTTGACGCTGCCTGTTTCTCTGTATCACTCATCTTTGTATTTAACGCTTTATCAAGTGTCTGGATTCCCTTGCTGATGGATTCTGCGCTGGTGTTTAATGTCTCCACACCTTTGCCCAGATCTCCGCTCTTTGAATTCAGCTCATTCATGCCGCTTGCATAATCCGCAAGATTTTTCTGTAACGTGTCCAGTCCATCGGATAATTCTTTTGATCCGTCTTTTAACTTGCTGCTTGCATCCAGCATGTCATCAATCATATCATCCAGAGAAGAAGAATCCCCGCTCTTCATGGAAATCATGCTTCCGGCATTTGCCACGATCGTCATTGCCGTATCCAGCTTGAAATCTTTTACATCGGCAGTCACTTCGAAATCTTCCGGAAGTTCCAGATCATCGATGAAATCAGAATCTTTCACATTCAGACTTTCTTTGATTCCCGGCAATGCATAGCCGATAACCACATTGCTGTCCCCGTTCTGGGAAACTTTTCCGTTCTTTACTTCCACATTGCTGAAACTGTCATCCAATACCAGTGCCGTTACGGCTGCAAACGGAACCTTTACCGTCTGCTTGTTTCCGTTTACGGTTTCTTCATAAGAAGAATTATTTGTGTAATCATAATGTATGGTAACTTTTCCGGATTTTCCAGCCAGATCCTTCGGTGCAATCTCATTTCCATCCAGATAATAAGTAACTTTCAGAGAAACCGGAGCTTCACTGTCTGTTTTTCCCTGATAGTAAATATCGGCTCCATCTGCCTGCCAGGTCAGCTTCTCTCCGTTCTGTGAGAACTCCTCGCTTCCCTTCACATTTTTGATATCTGTCAGATTGGACTGATCCTCCAGTGTAGCGGACTGGTTTTTATTGATCAGATGATCGGTGACAATGGTATCATACACACTTCCCGTTGCATCGGAAATAAGGTAAACATTTTCATCTTTTCCGATTTCTTTATCACTGACAGATACCTGAAGCAGATCCTCAATATCATCTTTCTTATCGGAAGAATCCTCTTTCTGCTCTGTCTGAACTGCAGCATCTTTCTTCTGATCTGCCTGCACGGCAACTGCTGTCATGCTACTTCCAAGAAGTGCAATGGTCAGCACACCTGCCACAATACGGACTACATATTTATTTTTCAGTCTGGTTTTTAACTCTGATAATTTCATAATTCCATCCTCCTATTTGATTTTGTTGCGAAATCCTGCACTTGATGCACAGATCACACGGTCAAATACCATGAACATGCTTGGCAGAATAAAGATTACGACAATCATACTGATGATCGCACCACGTGCCATCAGCATACATAATGAACCGATCATATCGATGTTGGAATATAATCCTACACCAAACGTTGCTGCAAAGAAACTGAGCGCACTGACAATGATCGACTGAATGGACTTGCTCAATGCATCGGTAATTGCTTCTTTCTTATCCATACCGCGGAAACGGTTCTTCTTATACTTGTTCGTCATAAGAATTGCATAATCGACCGTAGCTCCCAGCTGTATGGTTCCGATTACAATGGATGCAATAAACGGCAACACCGTTCCTGTATATGCCGGAATACCCATATTGATGAAAATTGCAAATTCAATAACACATACCAGAATAATTGGAAGTGAAATGGACTTAAATGTCAGTAAAATAATAATAAAAATGGCTGCAATAGAAATAATACTTACATTTTTGAAATCCACATCGGTAATCTCAATCAGATCCTTGGTACATGGCGCCTCACCGATCAGCATTGCGGTATTATCGTATTTTTTAATAATCGCATTGATCTCATCACACTGTTTATTTACTTCATCCGTTGCAGATGCATATTCCGAAACAATGACCATCATCTGGTAATCTCCACTCTTGAAGATATCCTTCACATCGTCCGGAATGACATCCTGCGGAACCATCGGTCCGGTCAGGGAATCCATCGAAACCGCAAGTTTTACACCGTCTACTTTTTTGATCTCATCGATCATATTCATACTGTCTTTTTCAGACAGACTGCTTTTTGCCAGAACCATGTGGGTTGCACCCATATGATACTGTTCGGACAGCTTATCATTTCCGACTTTACTGCTGAAAGTCTCCGGCAGCGTACCAGTCAGATCATAATATACATTGGTATGTGTATATCCGTAGATTGCCGGAATCAGCACAACCAGAAACGCAATGACAAATACCACATGATGTTTTGTGATAAACCCTGCAATTCTACTAAGATCCGGAAGAATTACTTTATGTCTGGTCTTTTCGATTGCCTTATCGCAGACAAGAATCAGGGACGGAAGAATCGTTACACATCCGATAACACCAAAGACAACACCCTTTGCCATAACGATACCAAGGTCTTTTCCAAGGGTAAAGCTCATAAAACACAGTGCGATAAATCCGGCAACTGTTGTAATGGAGCTGCTGACCACGGAAGTAATTGTATTGGAAATCGCATGTGCCATGGCACGGTTTTTATCTCCGTCAAACCGCTCCTTCTGCTCCTGATAACTGTGCCACAGGAAAATGGAATAATCCATTGTAACACCGAGCTGCAGTACCGCCGCCAGTGCCTTGGTAATATAAGAAATCTCCCCGAAAAATACGTTGGAACCCAGATTGTAAATAATTGCCATGCCGATACTGATCAAAAACAGGAACGGAACAACTACGGAATCCATCGTAAGTGATAATACGATCAGAGAAAGCACAACGGCAATCAGAACATAGATCACACTCTCATTCTCTGCCAGTTTTCGGATATCATTGTTCACCGATGCCATACCACTGACAAAACACTGCTTTCCAACCAGATCATTGATCGTCTGGATCGCATCCATGGTGCCGTCCGACGACATGGACTCATCAAACAGGACTGCCATCAGCTGGCTGTCTGCGTCTTTGTTATTGAAAAAGTTGTAGATATCATCCGGAAGTGCTTCTCTTGGAATACTAAAATCCATAACGGAACCATACCAGATAACATTTTTTACATGAGGTACATCCTCAATCTTATCTGCTATTTTCTGCAGATCCTTATCCTGCATTCCCTCAACAACTACAAAAGAGAACGCGCCTGTTCCAAATTCATCCAGAAGGATATCCTGCCCTTTCATCGTTTCAATCTGTCCCGGCAGATAGGACAAAATGTCATAATTAATTCTGGTTTTCATATAGCCGATCGCGGATGGAATCAGCAGTAAAAAAGCCAGGATCAAAATCAGAAACCGACATTTAACGACTCCTTTTCCAAATTTAATCATTTTTTTCACCATCCTCTATTTTTCTCTCAGCCTATCATAAAAAAAAAGACCGAATATGAAAATATTCAATCTTTTCGTCATGTACTGCATGATTATACATTTTGAGTGATTTGTATGAATTCGTATACAAATCATTCAAAATGTCATCGCATATTCTTTTTATAATTCTTTGATGATGTCGGTCAGAGACCGGGTCAGCATATACTGATATGCTTCGGCCATTTCGCGCGGCGAGATGATCATTCCCATACTGATCCATTCCTCTGTTGCAAAACACATGGACTGTGCATAATAGGAAGATATCACCTCCGGCGTCAGCCATTTGTGTTTTGAAACCCTTCCGCTGCTTTCGTTTTGAATCAGTTCAAGCAATACTTCCCGCACACATTTTTTTGCGATATCGTGAAATTTGACCGATCCCTCCATTTTTACCAGCTGTGAATAAAATGCCTTGTCCTTTTCAATGTTGGTAAACAGCAGAACCATTGCTTCTATAATCATATCATTCCGGATCAGAGGTTCTACCGGCTCTAACAGTTCTGTCCGGATGATCCATTCAATAAGCTCAAATTTATCCTGAAAATGATTGTAAAACGTTGGCCGGATGACCCCTGCTTTATCAGTTATCTCTTTAATTGTAATTTTTTCTACCGGCCGCCTGACAGCAATCTCTTTCAAACTTTTTGCAAGCAGCTGGTCAATATCGGTTTTGCCCTGTATTGCCATTTCGTCTGTTATCCTTATTCGTCAAATTCCATGGTCACAAAGTACCCTTTTTCTGTCTCCTTCACATCAATCACATCGCCTTCCCGGCTTTTTAAACGTTCGCCTACCGCATAATTTCCCGACATTGCTATTGCATGCTCAATGGTATAATAATAGGAAGTGGGAAGTTTTCCCTCTGTCACCTTCAGATGATCCCCTACTTTGGTCAGTCCCGGACGTTCCATTTTAAATTCCATCTGTCTCATCACGGTCACCTTCATTTTCCACAAACTCTGTATCAACAGTCTCTGTGCGCCGTCTGTAATCCCTCGCTGCACGCGTTGCTGTGACAGCAATCCACAGATTCAGCGCTCCGTTGATAATCAGCACGATTCCTACCAGCATAATAAACTGTTTCAATACGGTAAGCGGACAAAAAACACAGATCAGACCGCAGACCAGACAGATGATAGCAAATACAAGATCCATGCCCCACTTTTCATATCCGTATTTTTTGGCATTCACAGCCTCCGTCACCGCACGAATTCCATGAAATACAAGTCCTACACCCAATATAACCGGAACCAGACTGACAATCAGCGACGGCTGGATGAGAAACCAGATTCCAACTGCAAGTACCAGAATTCCGACAATCGTTGATGCTCCAAATGTTGCAAGGCTCAAAATAAAGCTTCCCAGATAAATAATTCCAACGATGATCATTGCAACCGAAAGAATTGTTCCGATCACATCAATGACTCCGCCTTTCCACACAACAAAAATAATTCCAAGCACAATACACAAAACAGAAGAAAGCAGATAATCCGCCTTTGCCCGCTTCAAAAATTCTCTCATGAAATGATGCCCCCTTTTGAAATATCTTTTGCAACATTATAACATTTCCTTTTTTATTGTTCAACTTTTCCTCTAAAAATGATATACTGTGCGCGGAGGTGAATATCATGGGAAAAGAAGTAAAAACCAATGCCGTGCGTATTCTGGAACGAAATAAGGTTCCCTATGAACTGCTGACTTATGAATGTGACGAATTTATAGATGGAATTCATTCTGCCGAAGCCACTGGCACCCCGGTTGCCCAGACTTACAAGACACTTGTCATGCAGGGCAAAAGCAAAAAATACTACGTATTTGTCATTCCGATTGCCGAAGAGGTTGATCTGAAAGCTGCTGCGCGTGCAGTTTCCGAGAAATCCGTAGAAATGATCCATGTCAAAGATTTAACTGCAATCACTGGTTATGTCCGTGGAGGCTGCAGTCCTCTTGGCATGAAAAAAGCATTTCCAACCGTTATCGATGCCTCTGCCAGGCAATATTCTGAAATTTATGTAAGCGGCGGCCGTATCGGAACCAGCATCCGGCTTGACCCTCAGGATCTGGCACGGGTTGTCCGCGCTACTTTTGCGGATATCCTTGCCAGACCATAAAAAGAAAAGTGTGCCAGATTTATTTCCCTGACACACTTTTTCTTTTAATTTTCGCCCGGCTGCCGGATAATATCCAGCACACGCTGCAACTCGGCTCCCTCTGCCGGAGCCTCTCCATAGTCAACATGCTTCCAGTCTTTTTTGAATTCTCCAAGCAGATGTTTTCCCGGATCCTGGGTCCGTTCAATCGTAAAATATCTGCCCTCCTGCGTTTCGTCATTCCATGCAAAATATACACGGAAACAGGATGGAACTCCCATATCGCGTACCGGCAGATCCACACGGACAATCAGTAAACTGTCGGACAAATCCATAACCATAACGGAGAAATCTTCCGGCAGATACGGATACATACGTTTCTGCTGATAACATTCCTCAAAAAACTGATCCATATATTCTTCTTTCTTCTCACAGAGGTCATCCATCATCTGTTTGCCCTGCGCAAAAAAGCGCTTTGGCATAAAACCAAATTCAAACTGCTTACGTTCAAACAACAGATACTGTTCCTGTGTAAGCTGCATCTTCTTTGGCTGCGCTCCCTCTTTACGCTTCTTTTCCACTTCCTCGATTTTTTCCACCAGTGCACGTTTAAAAATCAGATTCTGTGTGAATGGATTGATCACTATTCCGGATACCTTTTCATCCTGCTGAAAAACCATGTTATTCGTTGCAAGGAACGGCATGTTTATAACTGCTTCACTCCTCGGAGATTCCGGAATCTCCTTTTTACTTGTATAAATTGGAAGAAACATTCCGTTTTTCGGACTGTTGATCAGACACGGAACCGGCTTCTTTTCATCATTTAAATTTGCCGGAACAAGCACACGTCTGGTTCGCATCAGCTCGATCAGGGCATTTAAATTCTCACCGGTTTTTTCTTTCAGATATAGATCTATCTGTGCTTCCACATCTTCATTTTTTACATCAAGTGTCATGCTTGGATCTGTTGGTTTCTCCTGCTTGAGATCCTGCTTCTTCATGACATCTTTTAACTTCTTTTTGTCGATCATCTGTGTATATCTCCTAACCCCATGCTGTCGGTATTGTACAGGTTAATCCCTGTGCTCATGATATAAAAGCATTTTAGCACATATTTTCAGGAGATTCCATACCTTTATACGGTTTTTGAATCATCAAGCGTTTTCTGGATCAGTTTATCAAGTCTTCTTCCGATCCTGGCATATTTTTCAATGCGGCGTTCCATTTCCGGCGGAACTCCTTTTTTGTAAGAAACCCGGTTATCCATTCCTGCCCACGCATCCATGATCATCGTCCGCAGCTGCAATTCCACACGAACCACAGTTGTCTTTCCTTTGTAAGACATCGGGATATCCAGAACGATATGGTAACTCTCATACCCATTTTTCTTTGGTTTTCGAATGTAATCTTTTGCCTTTACTACGGTATATGTGTCTGTTTTTCCGATCTGCCGTGCAATCCAGTAGATTTCCTTGACACTGTAGCAGATACAGCGGACCCCGGAAATATCGTTCAGTGCAGTAACTGCGGTATCAAAATCCACGTCATAATCCTTGCGCTGCAGCTTCTCTGCAATGCTCTCCGGCGTCTTCATCCGTGTTTCGATAAAACGTACAAATCCCTGTCCTGTTTTTTCTTCATATTCCCGGTTCAGTTCCCGCAGCCGGTTTACCACAATTTCTCTTGCCAGTGCATGTTTTCTCTGAAAATCATCATCTTGCCAGTGCTTCCGGAGTTTTTCTAATTCATCCATAACTTACCTTCCCTGCTTTCTGTTATATCTATCTTATTCTCCACTTTTCTACAGGATAACAGGGGTGTGTAAATACAGACTTCTTCCCTATGTAAATTGTTTGTAAAAACTATGTGGTGAGAATCTTTTTTTCCACAAGCATTTTAACAAATTCCCGATCCCGGAAACTCCATGGCTGCGTCTCACAAAATGGTTCGTTCCCATCGATAATCTCCTGTGCGGTTGCCCACTCCAGATGAAATCCTTTCTCGATCTCGCTTTCGGTCATGTGCGTCTGTGTCATTTCTTCTTTTGCATCACAGAAAAAAAAGCAGGAGTGGCAGACATAGATCTTGTTTTTTTCAAACAGATCGCGCCGCCGCTCCACAATTTCTCCAATCGGACGGATGGATTCCGGAATCACAATAAGCCCGGACTCCTCCCCCACTTCACGAATCAGTGCATCTTCCAGCTTCTCGCCCGGTTCCACACCTCCGCCGAGAATTTTATAATCTCCGGCACTGCCATGTTGTGTTGCAATTTTTCCATCACGAATAATCACGCCGCGTGTCGAGTATTTTTCGAACACGGGCATTCCCTCTTCATAATCTTTTTTATCTAATGTTAAAAGTATCTGCACGGCATTTCTCCTTTGCTGTTCCGACATACAATTTTGTATCATTATAGCACTATCATGGGGGTTTGTGCAGATGTTTTAAATATAAGTTTTTCTCAATGTGACGAATTTGTGCGAGTGTTTTAAATATAAGTTTTCTCAATGTGACGGAAGAAGGGGGACATTCTCTTTCTACAGAAAAATTTGCAAATTAGCGCCGATATTGATTTCAGGTTGGTTTAGCAAAAGTTTTACTTTTATGCTATTAGCTTTATATGATGGAACTACGGCGCAGTTGCAAATTTGTTCTTCCGAAAGAAATGTCCCCCTTCTTCCTGTGGATTGGAGAAAATATAGTTGAGAAATATATTTCCGCAAATCCTGTCTGTGGAACAAATATACAGCCACCTTCAGTAAAAAATGTCATCGTGGTATCTATGCCAATAAAATTCATGTAAAAGATACCATTGTGGTACCTACACGCTGAAAATTTAACATTCAGATACTGGAAGGTCTCTATAGATCAAAAA
>SKEX01000449.1_pt1 | contig 30067 bp, 29 predicted proteins | sample 4841451 | NCBI WGS metagenome assembly SKEX01 (sample SAMN11008798, study PRJNA524170) | human gut metagenome | isolation source: fecal sample from pouch patient p38, | place: Israel: Tel-Aviv | reverse complement strand
TTGTTTTGTTACGTATTTGATCAGTTACAGTATAAAGTTTTTGGAAACTCTCAATTAAATCAATGGGTAAGTAAAGCATTTCTGCAAGATAAAGCCCTGCTTCAGGATAATTCTCAATATAAAATTCATAACCACAAGGAAATAATATTATTTGATTATTATCAACAGTTAAAGTATGCGTCTCCCAATTGATAACTTTCTTTCCCTGACGGATACGACACAAAGCTGGCATAAGAGGCTTAACCCTATGAATCTCATGATGTTTATGCATCCGTATTTCTTCGATCTTTAAGTTAGTCTTACCTCTTGCCAGCATACTCTCACCCTACTTTATCTCATAAACTGGTGTTATCTCAGCGGTTGCGATTTTATTAGCATTAAGCATATAACCAACTAACGCTCCGCTGGAGTTAGAATCTACAGGAATCTTTTCAGTTTTTAGAGCCCATACTTTAAACTGGTAATGATGTGGTTTATCTCCTTTAGGAGGACATGCGCCACCAAACCCAGCATAGCCAAAATCATTTCGGCCTTGAACAGCACCAGTCGGCAGTTTTGTTCCATCACGTCTCCCTGCATCAACGGGCAAATATGTTACTGTTGCTGGAATATTAACAACAGTCCAATGCCACCAACCACTGCCTGTAGGTGCATCTGGATCATATACAGTTACGGCAAAGCTTTTGGTACCTTCAGGAACACCAGACCAGGTTAATGAGGGCGATGTATTACCACCTTCACACCCAAATCCAGAAAAGACATGAGACGTTGTAAGTTGCTCTCCTGTTTTTATTTCATTACTAGTGACCTGAAATGCTGCAGCCTGCGCAGAAAATGTTATGAATGCTAATACAGTTGAAACGATAAGTGTTTTCATAAAAACCTCTTTGTTATGACCTATCGTTATTTTATTTGATATTCCTTTATCTCATTATGCATAAAGGCGCAATGTTCATGCAAAAGCAATCACAATTGTACCCCCAACCCAATTATTTGCCACAATATACACAAAGCACATTGATACTATCTAAAAACTCTGCTTTATTATTAGTAATACCTACGAAAGTCGGTGTTATTTTTTAACCTACCATTCAAAATACGTGACATACACCATTTTGCTCATAATAATTTGTCACGTATTTTCAGTATTTGAATCTGCGACCAAGAGTTCTCACCTAACAAATGATTAAGATTGTATAGCTCATTTACTACCCCAATACAGCCGTACAAAACTCGCTTGTGGGAGCAAACAAAGTAATTACCCATTAAGTTTCGTCAAAGATAATTAATTCTGTCTTGCACTTTATCACCATAGCATAACTTAAAATCCGAGATCATTATTTAGAAATAAATCTCACCATCAACCATATATTTGAGAGCACTTATCGCCTGCTGGGCGGATATTACTTTCATTAAAGGATAGTGTTTAAAAACAATGCCATTCATAAAATAGATATCACAGGTTTTATTATCCGTATTAATTATGATTTTTTCGAATGTTTTATAGGCAAGTGTACGACATAGCTCTCGCCCATTTTTACTGGTTAAGTCAATAGCATGAAAATCACCAAGTGAACTCACCGCTTTACTCTTCAAAGTTTTTAATGATACAGAAGCCCTTCGTAATTCCTTATCTAATACTCTGATTTTTTCTGCTATAGCGGTAACTTCAGGCGCGACAGACAATGCAACGATTAAATTATTAATTTTCATCTGAAGCTCAATAATTTTTAACTCTAAAGTTTCATTAGCATCTTTCTTGTTTTCAACTGGTTGAATTTTGCTACAATTAAAAAGCAATTCATTAATGATATTATAATCAACCAAATCTCTTTTTATTGATGGCCTGTCACATCGATGTAATCTTCTCATCGGACAAACATAATAGCCATGCAAACTTCCAGATACCGCATGAACAATCATGGTATTACCACAAGCCTCACACTTCATAACTGTTCGAAGTAGATTTATTAGCATAGGATTCTTGCTACTATTGCTAATACCAAAAGGTGCCAACCGAATTTCCTGTACAGCGTAAAACAAATCATCTGATATGACTCTGGGATAATAGCCAGCGATTTCACTTATCCCTTTCCCTCTTGCACGATATGAAGGTACGCATATACCTATCAGAGCTTTATTCGCTAATAATTTTTCAATTACAGAAGGTCCCCATGCACTTTCTTTTCCTGAGAAATTCTTTACAGCATGATCATTTAAATACTTGGCTATTGCATTCAATGAGCGCCTTTCCATCCTGAGTTTAAAAATTAGCTCAATAGTTTTCACCCTGTCGGGGTCTGGAACAAAAGCCGTTCTTTTGTCATCTAAGGAGAGCCATCTCGGACAAGACGCCGTCATAATCGTACCTGATTCCAGTGCATCCTGCCGTTTTTTCTTCCATGATAATTTAACCCGACTTGACTTTATCTCGCTTTCTTCATTTGCCCTTTGTGCTATAAGTATGGCTTTTATTAATGAATATGGCTCATTCAAAGAGTCAATATTATAGACTGTATTGTCGCAAAGAGTTATAACATCAATACCGTGATTCAAAATCAATTTCAGACGTTCAATCGCTTCACCGACTTTTTCTCTTGAAAGTCTGTCCAGACTTTCAACTAACAATGTAGTTCCTGGCAATATATAACCATGCTCTATAGCATCTAAAAATTCCGAAAAAGCTCCTGATTGTGCATGCTTTCCTTTGAATGCACTTAATCCTAAATCTTCATATGTTATGGTATCAAGATAATAATCACTATTTACCTTTAACCATTCAGCAATAAGTCTTCTCTGTCGGTTTAATGAGTCGCCAGACATCTGACCTGGTGATGAAAATCGCATATATGCTATGGCTTTTTTCATGGTGACACCTGCTAACGTATGCTTTTATAAACCTTAGTGGTGGGATATAATTTTTGTTTAATTTTTATTTAAAAAGACAATTAAGGTCACATTATCTTGAATATACAACAATAATCGTATTGCAATTTTCTTACGCCATAATCTTGAAAGCACAAAAGAATACATAAAAAAATAAAGACATTAACAAAAAGCATAAAACGAGGCTCATATAAATATAAGAGCCTCCATATTTTAGTCGTTTAGAAACAAATTATTTTAATGTGGTGTGCTTCGTGACAATAAATTAATAACCAACACACCGGCACAAATCAACATCATGCCTATAATGGCTGGCAGGTCCAGCCGTTGGCCGAAAAATCCCCATGACAGTAAGCTAATCAGGACAATACCGACTCCTGACCAGATACCATAAGCAATCCCTGTAGGAATATAAGCCAGCGTCTGAGCTAATAACCAGAATGATGCACAATAACAAATAATTGTACCAACAGATGGCCATAACCGTGTAAAATCTTCTGAAAACTTCATTAAGGTTGTACCAATGACCTCTGCAAGTATTGCACCACCAAGATAAATATAAGGGTTCATAGCATATTCTTTCCTGTTCAAACTGGAGAGAATTGTACTACAGTTTGAACTCAACTCACCTGTTTCATCATTGTGTTCCCATTGATGTTCTTTTATATACCCTCAGTACCCGTTTCATCGCGGCACTCTGGCGACACTCCTTAAAAATCAGATTCGTGCTCACCTTTCCTTCCCGTTCTTCTCTGGTAGCGAACCGGTAATACACCGTTCGCCAGACCTTACCATCAACGACCAGGATTCCTGCCCGCGCCATTTTAGCCGCAGCCTGATTTATGCTGGTTACGGTTGCACCTGTTACCGCGGCAACGTCCTGTGCACAGAAGCTCTTATGCGTCCCCAGGTAATGAATAATTGCCTCTTTGCCCGTCATACACTTGATCCTTTCAGTCCGAACTTAGCTTTGATTTCTGCGATCTTCGCCAGAGCCTGTGCACGATTTAGAGGTCTACCGCCCATGACAGGAAGTTGTTTTACTGGTTCAGGTATCGCCTCACCACGGTTAATTCGCGCGGTCATACAGGACAGTTCATCGGCAGCCTTGCGCCGTAATTCCGCGTCAGTCAGCGCATTGGCCCGCATGTTCTGGTACAAGTTGGTAACCAACCAGTAAGCAATGGGATATGCCTCTGGTTATGTCTGGTTGAATCCACCATACAGCAATATTTCCCCTTTTGTGAAAAAGGCAGCCACTGAAAACAAATTCAGCAGTGTGGGATGTGTAATGTTATTACCTGCTGACACATCTGTCGGATGGTTTCATGAAGCGATACAAACCGCCAGTGAGGTCAGATTCATCACGGCAGGACGACTGGCATTTATTAACCCACTCACCGGGAAACACGTCAGTGGAAATAATAAAGGCTCGATGCTCATTATCTGGCACCCATACCCCCGTACACACTGCCACTTTACGACCGTTGATCGTGGAGAGTTGATGGCGTTCGGCTCAAGGATTCTTGCCCGTCGGGAGGCTGCATGACAACCACGGAATGCATTTTTCTGGCAGCGGGCTTCATATTCTGTGTGCTTATGCTTGCCGACATGGGACTTGTTCAATGACACCTCAGCAGGAAAACGCCCTTCGCAGCATAGCCCGTCAGGCTAATTCTGAAATCAAAAAAGCCAGACAGCAGTTTCCGGATAAAAACGTCGATGACATTTGCCGTAGCGTACTGAAGAAGCACCGCGAAACGGTAACGCTGATGGGATTCACACCGACTCATTTAAGCCTGGCGATCGGCATGTTAAACGGCGTCTTTAAGGAGCGATGAACATGAAAAGCAAAATCATCAGGGAGCTACAGGCTCCTTTTTTATTATTCGCATTCACCCTCAAGCGTATTAACCAACAATTCAGGGATTAATGGAAGATGGCAGACATCATTGATTCAGCATCAGAAATCGAAGAATTACAGCGCAATACAGCAATAAAAATGCGTCGTCTGAACCACCAGGTTATATCTGCCACTCATTGTTGTGAGTGTGGCGATCCCATAGATGAACGAAGACGCCTGGCCGTTCAGGGTTGTCGGACTTGTGCAAGCTGCCAGGAGGAGATCGAACTTAAGAACAAACAATGGTGATTGTGATGGCCTCAAAGCAGCAAATTTCAACATCGTCCAACTGAGGTGTAAAAATGTTCAGAATCATTTTGCCTAACACCTGGTACGTCGACCACCACGGCACTCCCTGCAAAATCCTGCGTTCTACCCACAACAAAGTTCACTACATCCGAAAAGGCAGAACATGTATCGCCAGCATGTTCCGCTTTAATCATGACTTTGAACCTGTGAATAAAGCTGATGCAGATCGGATAGCAGAAGAGATCGAAACGGCAGAACACATTAAGAAGTTACGTGACATGCGTTCAAAAAGCAGAGGTAACCATGGAATCATACAGCCTCACACTCGATGAGGCCTGTCAGTTTCTTAAGATATCCAGACCAACCGCCACCAACTGGATACGAACAGGCCGCCTACAGGCAACACGTAAAGATCCAACCAAGCCAAAATCTCCTTACCTCACAACACGGCAAGCCTGCATTGCGGCGCTTCAGTCTCCGCTGCATACTGTCCAGGTGAGCGCGGGTGATGGCATAACAGAGGAAAGAAAATGTCACTCTTCCGCAGAAATGAAATATGGTATGCCTCGTATTCGCTCCCGGGCGGGAAACGAATTAAGGAATCTCTTGGCACAAAGGACAAGCGGCAAGCTCAGGAGTTGCACGACAAGCGAAAAGCAGAACTCTGGCGAGTAGAAAAGCTAGGGGATTTACCTGATGTCACTTTTGAAGAGGCCTGCCTAAGATGGCTTGAGGAAAAAGCTGATAAAAAATCTCTCGATTCAGATAAAAGCCGGATTGAGTTCTGGCTTGAACATTTTGAGGGTATAAGGCTTAAAGATATCTCGGAGGCAAAGATTTACTCTGCTGTAAGCAGAATGCATAACAGAAAGACGAAAGAAATATGGAAACAGAAAGTTCAGGCCGCCATCAGGAAAGGTAAAGAACTGCCTGTTTATGAACCAAAGCCAGTATCAACTCAGACAAAGGCAAAGCATCTTGCCATGATAAAGGCCATTCTCCGTGCTGCAGAACGCGACTGGAAGTGGCTGGAAAAAGCGCCTGTCATCAAGATACCAGCGGTCAGAAACAAGCGAGTCAGATGGCTGGAAAAGGAGGAAGCAAAACGCCTTATTGATGAGTGCCCCGAACCACTGAAATCTGTCGTCAAGTTTGCGCTGGCAACTGGTCTGAGAAAGTCGAACATCATAAATCTGGAATGGCAACAAATCGACATGCAGCGACGAGTTGCCTGGGTGAATCCAGAAGAGAGCAAATCAAACCGCGCCATTGGTGTGGCGCTGAACGATACCGCCTGTAAAGTGTTGCGTGATCAAATAGGCAAGCATCACAAATGGGTGTTTGTACATACCAAGGCGGCTAAGCGAGCAGATGGAACATCAACGCCTGCGGTCAGGAAGATGCGCATCGACAGCAAGACATCATGGCTATCAGCTTGTCGTCGTGCAGGAATTGAAGATTTCCGTTTCCATGACCTCAGACACACCTGGGCAAGCTGGCTGATTCAGTCAGGCGTCCCATTATCAGTGCTTCAGGAAATGGGCGGATGGGAGTCCATAGAAATGGTTCGTAGGTATGCTCACCTTGCGCCTAATCATTTGACAGAGCATGCGAGGAAAATAGACGACATTTTTGGTGATAATGTCCCAAATATGTCCCACTCTGGAATTATGGAGGATATAAAGAAGGCGTAACTGATTGAATTGTAATGGCGCGCCCTGCAGGATTCGAACCTGCGGCCCACGACTTAGAAGGTCGTTGCTCTATCCAACTGAGCTAAGGGCGCGTTGATACCGCAATGCGGTGTAATCGCGTGAATTATACGGTCAACCCTTGCTGAGTCAATGGCTTTTGATCTGGTTGCTGAACAAGTGAACGACCGCGTCTGATTTTCTGATTTATTTCGCTATAGTGGCAAACAAACGCACACCGCTGCGCGTCTGAATCAAGAAAACCCGTATTTTCATGTATCAAAGTACAATTTACCGCCCTAACGGAAAATTGTCCGCTCCTATGAGACTGGTAACTATGAAACCAACGTCGGTGATCATTATGGATACTCATCCTATCATCAGAATGTCTATTGAAGTTCTGTTGCAAAAAAACAGTGAATTGCAGATTGTCCTGAAAACGGATGATTACCGCATAACCATCGATTATCTCCGAACCCGTCCTGTTGATTTAATCATTATGGATATAGACTTGCCCGGAACAGACGGTTTTACCTTCCTGAAAAGGATCAAACAAATCCAGAGCACAGTGAAAGTGTTATTTTTATCATCGAAATCAGAATGCTTTTATGCTGGCAGAGCGATACAAGCTGGTGCTAACGGTTTTGTCAGTAAATGCAATGATCAGAATGATATTTTTCATGCCGTTCAGATGATCCTCTCCGGATACACGTTTTTTCCTAGCGAAACGCTTAACTATATAAAAAGCAATAAATGTAGTACGAATAGTTCAACGATCACTGTGCTATCTAATCGTGAAGTGACCATATTACGTTATCTGGTTAGCGGATTATCTAATAAAGAAATTGCCGATAAGTTATTACTTAGCAATAAAACAGTTAGTGCGCATAAATCTAATATTTATGGCAAGCTAGGTTTGCATTCAATTGTAGAGCTTATCGACTACGCCAAATTATATGAATTAATATAATATTAATTGTAATTGATCATAAATATCGCATCCGCTTTCGCCACACCTGGCCGAACACCGCTGGCTAACGCTCGATAATTGGCAAAAAAGTTTAGTGTGACATTGCCATTTGCATCTACTTCCTCAGTCGGGCTCGCCTCCCCCAGTGCGAGCCGGGAGCGATCGCTATTACGTAATTCGATGGCGACGGTTTGTGCCATTGCGGGATCATCCAGAGCCAGCAGGTTGGTATCGGATGCCGGCGTTCCCGTAAATAAAATCGCAACTGAACCCGGAGGACATCCCTCCAGCCGCAGGCTAAAAGGGACGAGTGCCGTGGTATCGCCAGCGTTCAGTAATTGTGTCGTAGGCCATCTGCCTAAATCTACCGTCTTATCAATATCCGCTGTGTTTACGGTACAGGAGAAATCAACAACGTTACCGTGCAAATTGATATTAATCGTTCCTAAAGGGTCAGCTGCCCATCCACTGGAACTCCACAGTAACCCGCAGAAACAGCTAAAGAGTACTCTTCTCATTCTCCGTACCTCATTGATAATCGACGCGTAAATACCCCAGCGCGCTAAACGGCCCCTCGGTCGGTTTTTGACCGGTAATACTGATAGGCCAGGCGCGAAGTGTGACATTGGCTGCCGCAGCTGCATCCAGACGGAAAGGAATAACGCTATTGAGATCGTTAGGCGTAATCGGCGTATCGTTCTGATCGGCGACAATAAAACCTAAATCCTGATTGTCCGACACCATCGCCTGACCAGAAACGGCACTGGCTTCCAGACGCATTGTTAAATAAGCCTGCGCAGCAACATTCGTACATTTGACCGCAATGCTCTTGGTTTGCGGCATGACGCCAGCTGGTCGATTCCCCGGCCCTGCCGCACTAAATAACGATGCGCCGATATCACCAAAATCAAATTCAACAATCTGCCCGGCATTTAATTCGCAGTTTTGCGGCACTTCAACCCGGCCACCAAAACTAATGGTATAAACAGGTGTAACCAACGGATCGTAAGGCGTTGATGTCACATACACGGTAAACATCACCTGTCTGGGGATCTCCACCATGTTAATAAAGGGACGAATAACCTTTAAACGAAATATTAAACGAGAATCCATCACCCCGAATGGAAGGTTTTGCGAAACGTTAGGATCTGTTCCCATCCGAATATAATTTTGCGGGGGGAACTGAATATCCATCACACTATCAACCAGACTCATCGCACCTAATAGATAATCATGTAATTGCATATATTTATAATTATCGATAGTTTCCTGAACAATAAAGTTGGTGACATAACTACGGTATGTATAATTCACCAGCGTACCGGGTGGACAAATTGCTGAGACACCTACCCAGCCGGATTTTTCCGGTAAAACAACAATCTGCCCTGGCTGGTTATTGGTGCTATTAAAGATATTTGAGAGATCATAGTGTTCATCTTCTGCTACGCCAGTACTATTTGCACAAACAGTAGCCCAGGATATGTTTGCCAGACACAAACATGCCATCGCCAATAATAATCTGCAGATTATCTTATTGATAATTTCCTTTATGAGCCAGGATGTGTGCAAACTGCCGAAATAACAGTGACGGCTTGCTGTAAGCTTTGCTTCGGCAATACATAGTGCGCAATGCAGCGTGAGTTCGCGCCGTCTCCCCACTGAACCAGTAATTCACCAGACAATGGCGCACCACTTAAATAAACTTGCCCGTCATCACCCACCATACTGGTTATTCCGGTACTGTTTTCCCGTACCAGTGATCCAAACGGCACCGGTTTTCCGCCCTGGGTAACGGTAATGAGCGCCCGCACGCCTATGCGGGTATCAAAATTGGCACGAACCAACGCGCCTTGCGTCGGCACAACGCTGCTAATATTTTTTTCAACATCGATGGAATTCCCCATCGTATTGGTATCAAGCGCGATACGGTTATACCGATAAACCGTGGCATACGGCATCACCGCATAGCCGCGCCAGTCAGTTAAAATGCCAGTTTGATTTTCAATGCGTACACCGCCTGCGCCAGGTGCTTTAATCAAAACATTGGTATCCCCTAAAGGCTGGCTCAGCGTTATGCCATTTTCATGCCCGACCACACCGCCAGACAGCTGCCAGTTAACGTCATGTTGATCGCGGTCGTAGTTATACCCGACCCCCAGCGTACCGTAAGCGGCCTGCCAGTTTGCCGTGGCGCTGCCCGTGTACCCATTATTCGAGGTATCACCCTGGCTTACGTGATAACTCAGGTTGTGGCCTTCCAGTAAGGTCCCACCTACACCTGCCAGCCAGCTATTTTGCCCGTTGCTGTTACGGTTGGCGTTAAAGGAGGCATAAGCGCGGTCGAGCGCATTTTCCCGGGTGTAGCGACGTTTGGTCAAAACATTGAAAGGCACTGAAACATTAAGTCCGACAATACGTTCGTTATCGGGGATCCCTACAGATTCATTCCACGAAAATGAGAGCGAATAACTGATGCCAACCCAGCTGCTGGTATACCCCACCTGATACCACGTATCTGAATCCGAAGTATTCCAGTATTTTTGATGGGTACCAGAGATATAAAGCGAGCCAAAGTCATTAAGTGATTGTGAAATATTTAACTGCAAACGGTCTTTACGGCTAAAGCGTAAATTGTGGTAATTCACGATTATCGGTTCATCGCGATGCTCACCGTCGTAATCGTAATCATATTCGTACCCCTCCATTCGACGATACGCAACATCATCAAGGGTATAAAAACCTTGTGTCGAATAGCGGTAACCCATTAACTGAAAATTGGTGCCGAAGGTGTTCATTGATTTCGCATAGAGGAAGCGAATGGAATCCCCCTCATGACGACTGTCGTCGGCTAACTGACTGCGCGCATGCGTTACATCCAGCGACACTGCGCCCCAGTTCCCGAGGTTGCGCCCCAGCCCTAACAAAAAGGCGGTGTAATTGGCAGATAATTGCGTCCCGCCGTAGGCAGTAAATTCCTGTGGTAAACCACCGAGTGCCGTGCCCTGAAAAAAGAAAGGTGATGATTGCTGACTATTACCGCTACGAAAATCGCCCGCCGTCAGATCAAATTTGAAACGCCCTTCGCGTTGTAAAATTGGCACTGTTGAATACGGAATTGTGTAATTCTGCTGATTGCCATCGCGCTCGTCGATGGTGACGTCCAGATCGCCATTTGAAGATGTCGGGTGCAAATCTGTAATTTCAAAAGCGCCGGGGGAAACATAGCTTTGATAGATAATAAAACCATTTTGCCGAATCGTTAGCTGGGCCGCCGTACGGGCAATCTCATGTACCGTTGGGGCAAACCCTTGCTGGCTATCAGGATACATATTATCAGAAGAATAAAGCCGTACACCACGAAATCCAACGCCATCGAAAATATCACTTCCTGTATTGCCGTCTCCCATTACCAGTTCACTTTTCAGCGGAATAATGGCGCGCTGTACCCAGGTGCCAATATTATTCCACTGTTCTGAATGATATCCATTTCCGCGAAAATAGTTCCAGGAACCATTGTTGCGTAAACGCCACGGGCCAATATTAATCCCGCTGAGCTCACTAAAAAAATAGCTATCGTTACCATTACCTCTGTTACCGGTGAAATTATAATTCAGGAGTAAAGCAGGAATACCTTCATCCCACTCTTCAGGCGGAATGTAACCGTGAGCGCTACTCAACAACGCTATCTGAGGAATAGTGATGTTCAGGCGCATCGCTGCAAAATCAAAGTTAATTGTGGCATCAGGTACAGCTTTCAGTAAATTGATGCATTTATTGTTTTGCTGCTGGGCTAACTCGGGAAATGCACTGCTATTAAGGCCAATTCGTTCAAGAAGTACCTGGTTAAAACAGGGCATTAACCCACCTGATTTATCACCTGTATTTTCTGTTGTCGATTCAAATACGATATCCTGCGAACCAATGAACTCATCATTACGCCAGAGATCCACCCGATACACGCCCGCAGGTTGATGATTACCTCTCTCAAAGCGCGATAAATCAGCAACGGATGTGCCATTCTCTAATAAAAATGCCGGGTTGAAATAACTTTCCGCATAGCTTAAAAAGGAGGGTAAAATGGCAAGAGATGAATAACAAATTCCGGCCAGACACCAGGTATACCTCTGCGGAATATCCGTAGTAGTGGGTATTTTCATAATTAGCTCTGATATTGTCAGATGATTCGGTTAGTTTAAGTTCACTTCTCTGACCGGAGTTACTGAACCATAATCATTAACGGTCTGAAATTTCAGCTTTCCCTGCACTCCTGAGGGTAAGGGAATTTGTGAATTAACTCTGGGTGCAGCCATAGCATTCCCCAACTTTTGGCTGCCCACTTGTAAGTTAACCAGGGTGACATAAAAAGGTGATGGATTATGAACATTGATATAGTTACCGGATCGCGAAAACTTGAGTGTGTCCGGCGCTTCTGCGGGTAATTCTTGTAATTGAATTGGACGGAGAAATAATTTCATGCGCGATAAAATCGCCAGTTGCAAAACATTCCTGCCGTTCAATGCATTTTTATCTACCGAAGGGATCGTCTTAACATTCATCCAGAACAGAGACTCACGATCTGCTGCCAGCGGTGGACCGGTGTAAATAATACGCAAAGTATTTTCGCTTTTGGGTTCACTAACAAACAGTGGCGGTGTAATGATGAATGACTTTTCTTTTACACCGCTGCTGTTTTCAATCCACGAATTGACCAGAAAGCGCTCATTGGTATGGCTATTTCTAATCCATACCGCAGTCTGTTTAGCATCAGCGGGATAAATAATACGCGTGGCACCTAATGCGATCCCTCCGGCAGCATGGGCGCTGGCCGAAATGATTAAATAAAATATAATGAGCATCAATAACTTTATTTTAGTCATCATAGTTAATACGCCTTGTGTATTCCTGACGGCAAAAATAAGGAATATAAAGAAATGATTGCTTTGGTTTCTTACAACACATCATTCCCTTTTCATTTAATAAAGCGGCATGATACAAAGTGAACATGATTTCGATTTACATTGCCACCATACCGCTTCAGACAACCGGTACATTACTTTGTTATAAGACGTGATATATAATTCAAAACAACGTGGTTTTGATTATTCATATCTCATAATAAAAGTCGCGTCAGCATTTGCTTGCCCTGCTGATGCACTTGTACCGGTGCCTTTATAACGTGCAGAAAAATGAAGAACGTTGGTCCCGGGGATCAAGTTCTGGTTGGTTGAGAAGCTATTCCCATCAGGTTTGAGAATTGCGGATGTATTATCAAGTATTTCAATACCGACACCCGTTGCTGTTGTTGTATTGGTACTGGATGCAATGGCCAATAAATTATCATTGATTGCATCAGCCTGACCAGAAAATGCAACGGCAGCATTAGCGGCAACAACAGGATCGCAGTCGTTCAACTGAATGGTGAATGGAATTAATGCAGAGGTATTACCAACAGCATTGAAAATATCGGTACGATATTGACCGAGTGTGACAACCTGGTCTGCCGAGTCAGTATTCACTGAACAGGCAGCATTCACCAGTTCGCCTTCAAAGTGAATTGTACCGCCATCTACAACGGCAGCATAACTACCCGTAGCGGCGAATAGTGCGGCAGCCAGCGCAGACGAAATAAATCTTAATTTCATATATATTCCTTCAATCTCATTTATCGACTCCACATCCGTATATAACCGATTACTTTATTTAAGACACTGATAGTAGTAAATTCCTTTTTATCCTCTAAGAATGTCTTAATTGAAAATATGCACTCTATTCTAAAAAATAGAGAGCCCCGTTAGATGAATACTTCCGCGCATAATATATTCAACACAAATATAGACCTGAAGCGGTAAATTACCAGGCTGAAAATTCTTTTTATATTGTCAGGTATTTCTTAAATTATCTTAATCCTTAGACAAGGAAATAAATCAGTTCCAGATTTACAACGCCATCATGGACGAAAAATGAAGCTTTCAGTCTCAGCGACGGTGCGCCTCACCTTCGCAAGAGGTCGCTTCACGCGATAAATCTGAAACGAAACCTGACAGCGCGCCCCGCTTCTGACAAAATAGGCGCATCCCCTTCGACCTACGTAACAGATGGAATCCTCTCTCTGATGGCAGCAAAGATTATTGACGGTAAAACGATTGCGCAGCAGGTGCGCTCTGAAGTTGCTCAAAAAGTTCAGGCGCGTATTGCAGCCGGACTGCGGGCACCAGGACTGGCCGTTGTGCTGGTGGGTAGTAACCCTGCATCGCAAATTTATGTCGCAAGCAAACGCAAGGCTTGTGAAGAAGTCGGGTTCGTCTCCCGCTCTTATGACCTCCCGGAAACCACCAGCGAAGCGGAGCTGCTGGAGCTTATCGATACGCTGAATGCCGACAACACCATCGATGGCATTCTGGTTCAACTGCCGTTACCGGCGGGTATTGATAACGTCAAAGTGCTGGAACGTATTCATCCGGACAAAGACGTGGACGGTTTCCATCCTTACAACGTCGGTCGTCTGTGCCAGCGCGCGCCGCGTCTGCGTCCCTGCACCCCGCGCGGTATCGTCACGCTGCTTGAGCGTTACAACATTGATACCTTCGGCCTCAACGCCGTGGTGATTGGCGCATCGAATATCGTTGGCCGCCCGATGAGCATGGAACTGCTGCTGGCAGGTTGCACCACTACAGTGACTCACCGCTTCACTAAAAATCTGCGTCATCACGTAGAAAATGCCGATCTATTGATCGTTGCCGTTGGCAAGCCAGGCTTTATTCCCGGTGACTGGATCAAAGAAGGCGCAATTGTGATTGATGTCGGCATCAACCGTCTGGAAAATGGCAAAGTTGTGGGCGACGTCGTGTTTGAAGACGCGGCTAAACGCGCCTCATACATTACGCCTGTTCCCGGCGGCGTTGGCCCGATGACGGTTGCCACGCTGATTGAAAACACGCTACAGGCGTGCGTTGAATATCATGATCCACAGGATGAGTAACATGGCGACATTTTCTTTAGGTAAACATCCGCACGTTGAGCTGTGCGACTTGCTGAAACTGGAAGGCTGGAGCGAAAGCGGCGCGCAGGCGAAAATCGCGATTGCCGAAGGCCAGGTGAAAGTCGACGGTGCGGTTGAAACGCGCAAACGCTGCAAAATCGTCGCCGGTCAGACAGTGAGTTTTGCAGGTCACAGCGTACAGGTTGTTGCCTGATCCCTTTCCCGGCCTGTATCAACAGGCCGGTTCTCTTTTCAGACTTTTGCCCTCTACGCCCCGTTCATCCATGCTGATAGCATCGACATTTTGCCGAAGCGACCATCATGCCAACCGTTATTACGCACGCCGCCGTTCCCCTATGCATTGGTTTAGGGTTGGGTTCGAAAGTCATCCCTCCGCGCCTGTTATTTGCCGGAATCATCCTGGCGATGCTGCCCGATGCCGACGTCTTGTCGTTTAATTTTGGCGTTGCTTACGGCAATGTTTTTGGTCATCGCGGGTTTACCCATTCGCTGGTGTTTGCGTTTGTTGTCCCGCTGTTATGTGTGCTGATTGGACGTCGATGGTTCAGGGCTGGGCTGATTCGCTGCTGGCTGTTTTTAACCGTCTCGTTGCTATCGCACAGCTTGCTGAATTCGGTAACCACTGGCGGTAAAGGGGTTGGCTGGCTGTGGCCGTGGTCAGATGAACGCTTTTTCGCTCCCTGGCAGGTGATTAAAGTCGCGCCGTTTGCATTGTCTCGTTACACCACAGCGTACGGGCATCAGGTGATTATTTCTGAATTGATGTGGGTGTGGTTGCCGGGGATGCTACTGATGGGAATGTTGTGGTGGCGCAGACGATAACCGGATGCGAAAACTCGCATCCGGCAATAGCGCAATTACTTACGACGCCAGGTGGTCCCTTGCGGGCCATCTTCCAGCACGATCCCCATCTCATTAAGACGGTCACGCGCCGCATCTGCCGCCGCCCAGTCTTTCGCTTTACGGGCATCCAGACGCTGTTGAATTAACGCTTCAATCTCAGCCACTTCGCTGTCGTCTGCCTGCGCGCCGCTTTGCAGGAACGCTTCCGGTTCTTGCTCCAGCAGGCCCAATACGGCGGAAAGTTTACGCAGGTGAGATGCCATTGCATTCGCCGCTGCCATATCTTCTGCTTTCAGACGGTTTACTTCACGCGCCATATCAAACAGCACGGAATAGGCTTCCGGGGTGTTGAAATCGTCGTCCATCGCTTCAATAAAGCGCGCTTCAAACGCTTCGCCACCGGCAGGCGCAACGGTTTTATCTGTGCCGCGCAGCGCAGTGTAGAGACGCTCCAGCGCCGCACGCGCCTGCTTCAGGTTCTCTTCGCTATAGTTCAGCTGGCTGCGATAGTGGCCCGACATCAGGAAGTAACGCACGGTTTCCGCGTCGTAGTATTTCAGCACATCGCGCACGGTAAAGAAGTTACCCAGCGATTTGGACATCTTCTCGCGGTCAACCATCACCATCCCCGAGTGCATCCAGTAGTTCACATACTGACCATCATGGGCACAGGTGGACTGCGCGATTTCGTTTTCGTGGTGCGGGAACATCAGGTCTGAACCGCCGCCGTGGATATCAAAGTGGTTACCCAGCTGCTTGCAGTTCATTGCCGAACATTCAATGTGCCAGCCAGGACGACCCGCGCCCCACGGAGACGGCCAGCTCGGTTCGCCCTCTTTCGACATCTTCCACAGAACGAAGTCCATTGGGTTGCGTTTGTCGTCGACCACGTCAACGCGCGCGCCTGCCTGCAGCTGGTCGAGATCCTGACGCGACAGCACGCCATAAGTTGGATCGGTCGGGACGTCGAACATCACGTCGCCGTTGTCCGCCACATAAGCGTGACCTTTGGCGATCAGTTGTTCAGTGAGTTCAATAATTTCTGCGATATGGTGCGTCGCGCGCGGCTCCATATCCGGGCGCAGAATGTTCAACGCATCAAAATCTTTGTGCATTTCGGCGATCATGCGATCCACCAGCGCCACAAAGCTTTCGCCATTTTCATTGGCGCGTTTGATGATTTTGTCGTCGATATCGGTAATGTTGCGCACATACTTCAGCTTATAGCCGAGGAAACGCAGATAGCGCGCAACCACGTCAAAAGCAACAAAGGTACGCCCGTGACCGATATGACAGAGATCGTAAACGGTGATTCCACACACGTACATGCCGACTTCCCCGGCGTGAATAGGCTTAAATTCCTCTTTTTGGCGTGTCAGAGTATTGAAGATTTTTAGCATCGAAGATTCCGTTTAGACATGTGTGGGTAATTGAGTTGCGTATAATACCCATATTTCCCGCGCGAATCAGCATACATTGCGTGATGATCCGATCGTGCGGTTATGCTATAACACCACCCTATATATGACCCGAACTGGGTTGAAGCACCAATCAAACGGAACAGGATGCAAAAATGGTTACTTTCCACACCAATCACGGCGATATTGTCATCAAAACTTTTGACGATAAAGCACCTGAAACAGTTAAAAACTTCCTGGACTACTGCCGCGAAGGTTTTTACAACAACACCATTTTCCACCGTGTTATCAACGGCTTTATGATTCAGGGCGGCGGTTTTGAACCGGGCATGAAACAAAAAGCCACCAAAGAACCGATCAAAAACGAAGCCAACAACGGCCTGAAAAATACCCGTGGTACGCTGGCAATGGCACGTACTCAGGCTCCGCACTCTGCAACTGCACAGTTCTTCATCAACGTGGTTGATAACGACTTCCTGAACTTCTCTGGCGAAAGCCTGCAAGGTTGGGGCTACTGCGTGTTTGCTGAAGTGGTTGACGGCATGGACGTGGTAGACAAAATCAAAGGTGTTGCAACCGGTCGTAGCGGTATGCACCAGGACGTGCCAAAAGAAGACGTTATCATTGAAAGCGTGACCGTTAGCGAGTAATCGTGGCGACACTCTTTATTGCAGATCTTCATCTCTGCGTGGAAGAACCGGCGATCACCGCCGGTTTTCTGCGTTTTTTAGCGGGGGAAGCCCGCAAGGCCGACGCGCTGTATATTCTTGGCGATCTGTTTGAAGCATGGATTGGCGACGACGATCCCAACCCACTCCATTGCCAGATGGCGGCAGCGATCAAAGCGGTGTCCGATTCCGGCGTTCCCTGTTATTTCATTCATGGCAACCGTGATTTTCTGCTCGGCAAACGCTTTGCCCGTGAAAGCGGCATGACATTATTGCCGGAAGAAAAGGTGCTCGAACTTTATGGTCGCCGGGTGTTGATTATGCATGGCGACACGCTGTGCACCGATGACGCGGGTTATCAGGCTTTTCGCGCCAAAGTCCACAAACCCTGGCTGCAAATGCTATTCCTCGCCCTGCCGTTGTTTGTGCGCAAACGCATTGCCGCGCGAATGCGAGCGAACAGTAAAGAAGCCAACAGCAGTAAATCGCTGGCGATCATGGACGTTAACCAAAACGCGGTAGTCAGTGCGATGGAAAAACATCAGGTGCAATGGCTGATCCACGGACATACCCATCGCCCGGCGGTACATGAACTTATCGCCAACCAGCAACCTGCTTTTCGCGTGGTACTCGGTGCCTGGCATACGGAAGGTTCGATGGTGAAAGTCACGGCGGATGACGTTGAGCTGATTCATTTTCCGTTTTAAAAAACCCGCAACTTTGCTGATTTCACAGCCACGCAACCGTTTTCCTTGCTCTCTTTCCGTGCTATTCTCTGTGCCCTCTAAAGCCGAGAGTTGTGCACCACAGGAGTTTTAAGACGCATGTCTTCCCGCAATAATCCGGCGCGTGTCGCCATCGTGATGGGGTCCAAAAGCGACTGGGCTACCATGCAGTTCGCCGCCGAAATCTTCGAAATCCTGAATGTCCCGCACCACGTTGAAGTGGTTTCTGCTCACCGCACCCCCGATAAGCTGTTCAGCTTCGCCGAAAGCGCCGAAGAGAACGGTTATCAGGTGATTATTGCGGGCGCAGGCGGCGCAGCGCACCTGCCTGGTATGATTGCCGCCAAAACGCTGGTGCCAGTGCTGGGCGTGCCAGTACAGAGCGCCGCACTGAGCGGTGTCGATAGCCTCTACTCCATCGTACAAATGCCGCGCGGCATTCCGGTGGGTACGCTGGCGATTGGTAAAGCTGGCGCGGCAAACGCGGCGTTACTGGCAGCACAAATTCTTGCGACTCATGATAAAGAACTGCACCAGCGTCTGAATGACTGGCGCAAAGCCCAGACCGACGAAGTGCTGGAAAACCCGGACCCGCGAGGTGCGGCATGAAACAGGTTTGCGTCCTCGGTAACGGGCAGTTAGGCCGTATGCTGCGTCAGGCAGGTGAACCGTTAGGCATTGCTGTCTGGCCGGTCGGGCTGGACGCTGAACCGGCGGCGGTGCCTTTTCAACAAAGCGTGATTACCGCTGAGATCGAACGCTGGCCGGAAACCGCATTAACCCGCGAGCTGGCGCGTCATCCGGCCTTTGTGAACCGCGATGTGTTCCCGATTATTGCCGACCGTCTGACTCAGAAGCAGCTTTTCGATAAGCTCCACCTGCCGACCGCACCGTGGCAGTTACTTGCCGATCGCAGCGAGTGGCCTGCGGTGTTTGAGCGTTTAGGTGAACTGGCGATTGTTAAGCGTCGCACTGGTGGCTATGACGGTCGCGGTCAATGGCGTTTACGTGCCAATGAAACCGAACAGTTACCGGCAGAGTGTTACGGCGAATGTATTGTCGAGCAGGGCATTAACTTCTCTGGTGAAGTGTCGCTGGTTGGCGCACGCGGATTTGATGGCAGCACCGTGTTTTATCCGCTGACGCATAACCTGCATCAGGACGGTATTTTGCGCACCAGCGTCGCTTTTCCGCAGGCCAATGCGCAGCAGCAAGCGCAAGCCGAAGAGATGCTGTCGGCGATTATGCAGGAGCTGGGCTATGTGGGCGTGATGGCGATGGAGTGTTTTGTCACCCCGCAAGGTCTGCTGATCAACGAACTGGCACCGCGTGTGCATAACAGCGGTCACTGGACACAAAACGGTGCCAGCATCAGCCAGTTTGAGCTGCATCTGCGGGCGATTACCGATCTGCCGTTACCGCAACCGGTAGTGAATAGTCCGTCGGTGATGATCAACCTGATTGGTAGCGATGTGAATTATGACTGGCTGAAACTGCCGCTGGTGCATCTGCACTGGTACGACAAAGAAGTCCGTCCGGGGCGTAAAGTGGGGCATCTGAATTTGACCGACAGCGACACATCGCGTCTGACCGCGACGCTGGAAGCCTTGATCCCGCTGCTGCCGCCGGAGTATGCCAGCGGCGTGATGTGGGCGCAGAGTAAGTTCAGTTAAGCAGGTGCTCATTTGATTGCCGGATGCGGCGTAAACGCCTTATCCGGCTTACCGCTCCGGTACCCATTGTAGGCCTGATAAGACGCGTCAAGCGTCGCATCAGGCATGGTGCACCGATTGCCGGATGCTCTCATCACTACAGCGAAATACAGGTCCCCGCTTCGCCCGCCAGCGTCTCTTCAATTCGCGATAACGCCCCAATCCACGCGGGTTTACCACGGCTTCTGACATAACCACTCACCGCCGTTACCTTCGGCCCCATCGAACCATCGGCTTTGGCAAATGGCGCTAACTCATCCGGTGTGGCATGGCGAATGGCGCGTTGCTGCGGCGTTCCCCAGTTTTCATATACCGCATCAGCATCGGTGAGGATCACCAGCCCATCGGCGTTAATCTGCTCGGCAAGCAAGGCAGCGGCGAGATCTTTATCAATCACCGCTTCACTCCCTGCCCCGTCTTCCGTCACAGGCACACCGCCGCCGCCACTGCAAATCACCACATGCCCCTCTTTGAGCAACAACTCGATGGCTTCGCTGTCGAGAATTTTACGCGGTTGCGGAGACGCCACCACCCGGCGCAAATATTTACCATCACGTTTCATCTGCCAGCCGTAAGCCGCTTCCAGTGCCTCTTGTTCTTCTGGCTGATAAACCGGACCAATAAATTTCTCTGGCTGCAAAAACGCCGGATCATCAGGCGAAACCTCAATGCGCGTCAGCACCGTCGTAACAGGCGGCATCTGCGGCTGTGCGCTCAAGCTCTGCGCCAGCATATAGCCAATCATCCCCTGGCTTTCCGCCACCAGCACATCCAGCGGATACGGTTCTACCTCTTTCCACGCCAGATTCTGTAACGCCCGCAGCCCCACCTGCGGCCCGTTGCCGTGAACAATCGCCAGCCGATAAGAACGGGCCAGGCGTGCCAGCGCGGGTACAGCACTGGCGATATTGCGATATTGATTTTCCGCCGTCAGCGCCTCACCGCGCTGGAGTAAGGCGTTGCCCCCAAGAGCTACAACCAGTGTTTTCATGGTTTTCCTTGTAATAATTGTTGGCCAAGCCAGAACCCCAGCAGCGTATCTGCCCCTGACGTATGCCCCAGCGCCAGCAGCGAATCAATCGCAACAGCGGTACGTTTCGGGCAACTCAGAGCATGAACAAAGTGCAGGAGTGGCGAGGCGAAATATCCTTGCGCGGCATAACGTAAATAACTGACGCTCACCGCTGTGGTAACGAGTTGAAGATTGTCGGAACAGGCAAAAAACGGGCGACCAGAGCGCGCATCTAAAGCGCCATAATACCAGGCCGCCAGCAGCATTCCGCTCAACGTGTCATCATGACTTGGCGTTAATCCGGGTCCTTTACCCAGCCAGTGCCGCCAGTCGGTCTTAACGCCATTGAGCGCGGCCTGAAAACAGTGACGAAACTGGCGTAATTCAGCGGTCAGCGGATCGCTTGCCGCCAACGCCAGTGGCCCGAAAAGCCCGGTTTCCTCCGCGCGTTGCATCCATGCAGCTGCAAGCGGTTGAGGATGCGCAGGCGGCGTAATACGCAGCAAACAATAACGCTGTGGCTGTTTAACCGTGAAACGCCCGAGGCGAATCCCTTGAGCCACAACCTGTGGTCGTTCATTGCCGCATAATCCACCGCATAACGCATCGAATTGCGCGCGGCGAAGCACCCATCCTCCGGGGCCGAAACCACTACCCTGACGATGCAGCGTTAACAGTTCGCCGCTTTCCGTCATCAGGTTAATCGCCCGTCGCCACACTCCCGCTAACCGCCAGGACTGGCGATAATTCGGTGCACTACGGCTGGCAAGCAGAGGATGGATGATCGTCATTGCGCGTTCCTCAACCAATCCCCATGCTTTCAGCCAGTGCTTCCAGCGCCTGTTCAAAACACGCCAGCGGTGCCCGCACAGTGCCTGCGCCAATCTGCCCGATCCCCGCCTCTTTATGGGCGATACCGGTATTGATGAGTGGCGTAATGCCGGTTTCTACCACGCGACGAATGTCCAGTCCCAGGCACGCGCCCTGAAAATCCCAGCCTGGGATCTGCAACTGCATATTGCGCTCAAGGTAAATTTCCGCCATCTCTTCAGATACCGCTCTGGCCGCTTCCATGCCACCCGCACCGACAAAGCGCGTTACGCCAGGCGCTGCGATCATTGCCGCACCTCCGATACCAAAGGTTTCGGTAATCGCGCTATCGCCCATATCCGGGTTCGCCTGCTCCTGCGAGAAGCCGGTGAAAAACAGACCTTGCGGAGTGTTTACAGGCGCAGTAAACCAGCGTTCGCCCAGCCCGCTTACCCGAATCCCGAACATATTGCCGTTGCGGGTCATTGCCGTGACGATGCTGCCTGCGCGGATCATCGCGCCAGCATCCATCGCCGCCTTGCAGTAAGCCATCGCGAGGTTGAGGAAGAACTGATCGGTCACGCTGAGGAAATCCATCACTTCGGCGATGTGCTGTTTATCATGATCGAGGCGAGCAATTTGTGGGGCCAGCGCACGCATTAACAGTGCAGAGGAAGCAATATTGCGTTGATGGAACTCATCGCCCATCGTAATGCCCTGCGCCATCATCGCCGTGAGATCGATACCGCGCTCCATGCGCCCCAGCGCCGCGCTTAATACTGGCATTAACACATCGCGCATCCAGCGATGGCGAGTCAGGACATCTTCGCCGTAAGCGCCAAAACGCATCACTTTGCCGATACCTTCGTTGAGGTTGCAGTACGCCCGGTTGCCGTCGGTCACGTTCTCGACCACCAGCATCGGCATACTGGCAGAAGTAATGCCGCCCATTGGCCCGACGGCATTCACATGGTGACAAGGAATGAAGTTCACTTCCCCCTGCTCCAGCATCGCCAGTGCCTGCGCTTCATCTTTCGCCCAGCCTTCGAACAGACATGCGCCCACGCACGCCCCTTTCATGGGTCCGGTCATCTCCTGCCAGCGCATTGGCGGCCCGGCGTGAAGCAGTGTTTTGCCCTCGTTTAGTTCGCTGATAAGTGAAGAAGCCGGTTGCACATCCAGCCAGTGTGGACGAGCGCGACGAATTTGTTCGATAACCGCAGCATTGGCTTGCGCCACTGATGTAAACATGGGAACCCCTTATTGCAAACGTTCTAATAAACGAGCCAGTTTTTTATTGCCGCCGGCGACTGGCGACCATTGGTAATGCACAACCGGTTTGCTGGCGCTTTGTAGCTCCAGCGCAAAGCTGCGTAATCCGATGTTAATCACGGCGACGTTTTCCAGTAATGACGGTGTGTGTTGCTGTGTGGCAGACGAGAGCGGATGAATTAACGCTGCCGCCAGCAAGGTGGCTTCCGGTAGCGAACTCACTACCGCGATCCCCGCATCTTCCAGCGTGGCGATTTGCTGCGAGCGGCATTGCGGGTCACGTTCGGTACCTGTCACCGTGGCAATGGCGTACAGCGGTTGGCTGTCTGAACGCGCGGCACAGGCTTTTTGCCAGGCGCTCACCAGCGAGGCAGCAGGATCGGCGGTCGCACCGAAGCCAATCACGACATCAAGCAGCAACACGCGCACTTGCGGTTTAGCGCCGAGATCGGCAATTAACTGGTTGCGTAAGGCTGGGTCGATCATCGGATGGGGACGCCCGACGGTGTAGAAATCATCGCCCAGATCAATGATCTGGTGATCATCGGCGTCCAGCATCATGCCGTGATGATGGGTATCGTCGGCTTCCACGCCAAGGTGCCCGGCAAGTAATCCCGCCGCTTCGGCAGCCAGCGTACCGCCGGTATACAAACCGCAAATAAATCCGCTGCTGGCAGGCGTTATCGCGTTACGTCGCGCCGTAACGCGTGAAAGCAGGCAAGCCAGGCGTGCGGCCTCATCCAGCGAGGAGGCAAACCAGACATTCTCGTCGCGGGCCACCGCCGGGGTATAACCTAAAAACAGCGCCACCGTCGGTTTGCCGGTTGCTTTCATGGCATTAACAATTTTCAGACGCACAGCTTCGGCAGGCGGTTTTGAAACAAATGCCAGCACTTCGCTTTTCTCGTCTGCACTGAGCATTTCCAGCGCCGTCAGCGCACTGATGCCGCCCACTTCACGGCTGAGGTCGCGCCCGCCAAGGCCAATCGCGTGAGTAATTCCCTCCCCTGCCAGCGCAATCTGTGAGCACAGCTCCTGAATCCCGGTACCGGAAGCGCCAATGACGCCAATGTTGCCTTCCGGCATCACGTTAGCAAAAGCCAGCGGCGTGGCGGCAATCATCGACGTACCGCAGTCCGGCCCCATCACCAGCAAGCCTTTTTCTCGCGCGCGGGTTTTAAGTTGGATTTCATCTTCCAGCGTGACGTTATCGGAGAACATCATCACGTTGAGGTTGCGATCCAGCGCCTGATTCGCCAGCTCCGCCGCATACTCGCCAGCCACTGAAATCAGCGCCAGATTGGCATCGGATAATTTCTGACAGGCACTGTCCCAGCGACGCACCTGCGTCAAGGACTGGCTGCTGCCTGACCCCTGCGCCAGTTGTTTTAGCGCCTCTTCAAGCTGCTGCATAATCGCCTGCGCGATCCCCGCATCCGCCGCTTCGCTACGAATTGCCACGCAAATATCGTTCGGCGTGGCGTTATTAAAATCGTCATGCCAGAAACCTGTGGTATCTAATAACGCTTTATTGGCGGGCGTACCCATCATTACGGAAACATCATCAACATTTTCTGATTCGCTGAGTTTTCGTGAAATAATCATTAAACTGACCGAATCCTGAAAACACCCTTTTTTAATAAAGGCGTGGATCATAACAACTCCTTAAAAATTGCACCCATGGCAATTGCACGAGCAGTGTTAATGTGGCGATTACGGTATCGATGACAACGGATAAATAAGGTGATGAATATCACACAGGGATTATTAACAAAAGAATTCAAATAACCGCCATGCTATTACGTGTTATTTTTTAATAAGCGTGGTTGTTTTAAAAACCAGGTTAAAAGCGAGCGGATTATCAAATAAATTCTAACTATATTTTTTTGCCTGTCTGGATCACATAATCCAGATATTTTCCCTGTATGTTAATTGCAGTCATGCTTCACACCGTCGTTAAAAAGGAAGACAGATGAAAATCAGTCGGGAAACACTCCACCAGCTAATTGAGAATAAACTCTGCCAGGCTGGGTTAAAACGTGAGCACGCTGCAACCGTGGCTGAAGTATTGGTTTACGCCGATGCCAGAGGGATCCACTCTCATGGCGCGGTGCGCGTGGAATACTACGCGGAACGCATTTCAAAAGGCGGCACCAACCGCGAACCGGAGTTTCGTCTTGAGGAAACCGGGCCGTGCTCGGCAATTTTACATGCCGACAATGCCGCCGGACAGGTCGCGGCGAAAATGGGTATGGAACATGCCATCAAAACCGCCCAGCAAAATGGCGTTGCGGTGGTCGGTATCAGCCGGATGGGTCACAGCGGCGCAATCTCTTATTTTGTGCAGCAGGCAGCCCGCGCCGGATTAATTGGTATTTCGATGTGCCAGTCCGATCCAATGGTGGTGCCGTTTGGCGGCGCGGAAATTTACTACGGTACTAACCCACTGGCCTTTGCCGCGCCGGGAGAAGGCGACGAGATCCTTACCTTTGATATGGCGACTACCGTACAGGCATGGGGAAAAGTGCTCGACGCCCGCTCGCGTAATATGTCTATCCCGGATACCTGGGCGGTCGATAAAAACGGTGCACCAACAACCGATCCGTTCGCGGTACATGCTCTGCTCCCCGCCGCCGGGCCAAAAGGGTATGGCCTGATGATGATGATTGACGTCCTCTCAGGCGTCTTACTCGGCTTACCGTTCGGGCTACAGGTTAGTTCGATGTATGACGATTTACACGCCGGGCGTAATTTGGGGCAATTACATATCGTTATTAACCCGAACTTTTTCTTCTCCAGCAAATTATTTCGTCAACATCTTAGCCAGACCATGCGCGAATTAAATGCCATTACCCCCGCGCCCGGTTTTAATCAGGTTTATTATCCCGGACAGGATCAGGATATTAAACAACGCAAAGCCGCCGTCGAAGGCATCGAAATTGTTGATGATATTTACCAGTATTTAATTTCCGACGCGCTTTATAACACGTCATACGAAACGAAAAATCCCTTTGCGCAATAATTATTGAGACAGGACTTTCTTATGATTACACATTTTCGTCAAGCCATAGAAGAAACGCTGCCCTGGCTTTCCTCTTTTGGCGCTGACCCAACGGGTGGTATGACCCGTTTACTTTATTCGCCGGAATGGCTGGAAACTCAGCAGCAATTTAAAAAAAGAATGGCAGCAAGCGGGCTGGAAACACGTTTCGATGAAGTGGGGAATTTATATGGTCGCCTGAGTGGCACCGAATATCCACAAGAAGTGGTTCTGAGCGGTTCGCATATCGATACCGTGGTTAACGGCGGTAACCTCGACGGGCAATTCGGCGCGCTGGCGGCGTGGCTGGCAATTGACTGGCTGAAAACGCAATACGGCGCGCCGCTACGTACGGTCGAAGTGGTGGCGATGGCAGAAGAAGAAGGCAGCCGCTTCCCGTATGTCTTCTGGGGCAGTAAAAATATCTTTGGGCTGGCGAATCCTGACGACGTGCGGAATATCTGTGATGCCAAAGGAAATAGTTTTGTCGATGCGATGAAGGCTTGCGGATTTACTCTTCCGAACGCCCCACTAACTCCGCGTCAGGATATTAAAGCCTTTGTTGAACTGCATATTGAACAGGGCTGTGTGCTGGAAAGTAATGGGCAATCAATTGGCGTGGTGAATGCAATTGTCGGGCAGCGTCGTTATACGGTAACGCTGAACGGCGAATCAAACCATGCAGGCACCACGCCGATGGGTTATCGTCGTGATACAGTTTACGCTTTCAGTCGCATTTGCCATCAGTCGGTCGAAAAAGCGAAAAGGATGGGCGATCCGCTGGTTCTGACCTTTGGCAAAGTAGAGCCGCGCCCGAATACGGTAAATGTGGTGCCGGGTAAAACCACGTTCACCATTGATTGTCGTCATACCGACGCTGCCGTGCTGCGCGATTTCACCCAACAGTTAGAAAACGACATGCGGGCGATTTGCGATGAAATGGACATTGGTATTGATATCGATTTATGGATGGACGAAGAACCCGTGCCGATGAATAAGGAGCTGGTCGCCACCCTGACAGAATTGTGTGAAAGAGAAAAACTGAATTACCGGGTGATGCACAGTGGTGCCGGGCACGACGCGCAAATTTTCGCGCCTCGCGTACCAACCTGCATGATTTTCATTCCCAGCATCAACGGGATCAGCCATAACCCGGCGGAACGCACCAATATTACCGACCTTGCCGAAGGGGTCAAAACGTTGGCACTCATGCTTTATCAACTTGCCTGGCAGAAATAAGGAGTCATAAATGGGATATATCTATAACTTATTTTCAATAACGTATTGATTTAATTAAACAATTTACACTACAAAAAGTGCCAAAAATCGCAAATTAACTACACCATTAACTACACCGTTCGGCGCACTGTATGAAACAACGTGGAACAAATAGGCACAAGAAATATAAAGGCGGGTAATTTTAAGGGGACGTTAATGTCGATATGGGGATCCACATATCGAGATTGATACCTGGCTTTTTTTCCGGTTAACCTTTAATCAGGCTGGTGGGCTTTACCTGTTCGGTAGGTGTTATGATTATCGTAATACCTTTCCCCCAATGGGGTAAAAGCATCAACCGTAACGAAAGTCGTTATGGTTGCCACCGATACTCCAAATTTGGGTATCACGAGTAAGCCCCAAAATCTGGGTGTTACTCTTACTACCCAAACTACGGGTAGTATCCGTAGTTTCATGGTCGAGTTGCAGATCTGCAACTCCCCCATCAACCACAGGCGAATTTCCGCCTTCGGTCATTCCTTAATCATCTGCGTAATCATAATGATTATTCAGCCAGCTCAATTTTGAGCTTTGCTTTAAGTTCAGCGAGTTACCGCGCCGACTTCCTCAAATTGAGGTTTCCGGAAGAATCAATAACTTAGGCTTACTTCCCCGATTTCCTGCATTGCAGGTTTTCGAAATAATCAATAGGTTAGGCCATCGTGCAATTTTGCACTTTGCCAGCCAGCGCAATTTTGCGTTATCGGGAATATCAGCAAGTTACCGCCGTAACCGTTCCGGCTTCTTCCACTGATAAGTGTTTTTCGCGCTCTCCTGATACATCGCCACGCGTCGACGGTATGCCAGCAACTCTAGTACTCTGATTCGTATGTCGCGCATATCCACGCCGTTAAGCTCAATACCATCACGGCGCATTACATCAGCAACAACACGCACGTAATTTTCGGCGATCACGCTGTCCGGCTGCGTGGCCTCCTGTTCGCCAGCCTGCTGGCTGATTCCGGTAATACTGCGGATTATCCCGAGCGCTTCGGTCTCGGTCATGGTCATGGTCATGTCCTCCATAGTGATGGCGGGTCCTCCTTGTGGGGTGCCCTGCCACGGGGCGGGAGCATCGCGGAAAACGGCTGATTTTTGAATTTTCATGGGACACCACCACATCAAGTAACCTATTGAAAATTACTGCAAAAAAAGCTTTTGACCTGTCCCATTTGGCTTTTTATGGGACATCTGACCAGTTTTTAATGTCCTGTTTTTAATGAGAAAAATGATATTCGAGCTGGTGTGGAGAGGTGGGGATGTCGAATATCAGTAATATTGGAGACGTTCATCACTGACGCATAACGCCCACCAGCGCAACGCTGAAAGCCAGTCAGTAAACTGGCTTCGGTCATTGTGCACTACGTTACTTGTCTTTATCCGGCTGAAACTTATCAGGCACATTTCCGGTAGTTTCCATCAGATAATCGGACAGCATTCGCGGGATGTTTTCATCAAGTTTTGTGCATGCGTTACAGGCTCTGACAACTTCTTTTTTCAGGCCATCCAGCATGGCGGCGGTAATCTGTGGGAAGCTCCTTTGCATAGTAAGCGGCAGGCTGTCCATGATTGATGAAATCTGACTCGCCAGTTTTGAAAGCGCGTACATGCAAAACTCTGTATCAATCACGTCACCGCGATCGCGCTCGTTTTTAAGTTCCTGCGCCTCCGCCTGTGCTGTCAGTAATCTGATCCTGACTCGTAAAAGTTGATCATCGTCAATCTCGCCTTTGTCGTTTGTAATCTGGTTAATTGCATTGCTAACCCGATTGTCTATTACGCTGGCAACATCATAAAACGCCTCGCGGCCTTTACGTTCAACGGGAGTCACTCCCCACTTGTCGAACGCTGTCGCACTTACACGGCAGCTTTGCGCCATGTTTTTTTTGTTCATCAGGTACGATTTCATCAATATCCCCACTTAAGTAATGTTTCAGGTTGGTGTATTGGTTTTATCTTTCCCTTTTTATTCATAGAGATAGAGCGAACAACAAAACCACCACCAGCACCCGAAAAAGGCTCATAAATAGCGAAAACGCGCGAGGTCGACGCCCCGTAACGGGTCCACATGCCGGAAAGGACCCGCAAAAAAAGCCGGATTTCTCCGGCCTTGTCTCAGATGGTTTTCAGTATGCGATCGATGTCGCCGTCATCGCCCTGGTTTGTGCCATCGTATGCCATGCCAGCTGATACGGCTTTCGGGCTGTGCATGTCCATAAAGTTTTCAAAGGCTGAAGTAAGCTCTGCTGCAACCTTCGGGCGTTCCTGCTCTATGGTCATGCTAAGGATGCTTTTAGCCGTACCAACATCGATACAAGGCACGTTAGCCATTGCACGTAACAGCCGCTGGTAGTCGTCAGATTCATGAAGCGCCATAATCGCATCAGCGCGCGGCTTGTCCTGTTGTTCCAGTTTGTTTAGTCGGTGTATGGCCTCGTAGGTTGATAAACCTCTGTCAGCCATTTCCCGCGCTTCGGCTTTAAATTTACTCGCCAGCGGTAGCGTCATGATACTTTCATTCGTTGCCATCGTTCCCCCTGCTTATCGGGCCAGCGGCTGAACGGATACGCCGGAACCCGCAAAGGCGGCG
>SKEX01000455.1_pt1 | contig 30071 bp, 30 predicted proteins | sample 4841451 | NCBI WGS metagenome assembly SKEX01 (sample SAMN11008798, study PRJNA524170) | human gut metagenome | isolation source: fecal sample from pouch patient p38, | place: Israel: Tel-Aviv | reverse complement strand
ATTTTATTCCAGTCTGCGGGAACCGTCGCCGATTACTACATCATACACTTTCGGGCTTCTGCCGAATTTAGCTTTGAAAGCAGCTTTTGTTTTTTCAACGAAGTTGTCATACAATTCGTTTTTGACAAGGTTGATCGTACAACCGCCGAATCCGCCACCCATCACGCGTGAACCGGTAACACCGTATTCTTTAGCGCAGTCATTCAGGAAGTCGAGTTCTTCGCAGCTTACTTCGTACAGCTTGCTCATACCATGATGAGTTTCGTACATCTTCTTACCTACAGTTTCGTAATCATCCTTTTCCAATGCTTCACAAACGTCGAGTACACGTTGGATTTCTTCGATTACGTATTCTGCACGCATATAGTCTTCAGCGCTGATATCAGCTTTTGCTTCTTCCAGCATAGCCATTGTACAGTCGCGCAGGAATTCTACGTGCGGATGTTTTTTCTGGATAGCGGCAACAGCAGCTTCACAGCTTTGGCGACGCTTGTTGTAAGCAGAAGAAGCCAATTCGTGTTTCACCACTGAATCCATCAGAACCAGGCGATAACCTTCCGGATGGAATGGGAAATACTGATACTCCAGTGAACGGCAATCCAGACGGATCAAGCTGCCTGCTTTACCGAATACGGAAGCAAACTGGTCCATAATACCGCAGTTCACACCACAATAGTTATGTTCTGTAGCCTGACCCACTTTAGCCAATTCAAACTTATCTATCTTGTTTTCACCGAACAGTTCGTTCAATGCGAAAGCATATGTACTTTCCAGAGCAGCAGAAGAAGACATACCTGCACCCAGAGGCACATCACCTGCGAAAGCAGTATTGAATCCCTTCACGTCAACGCCACGTTTGATCATTTCACGGCATACACCGAAAATATATCTTGCCCAGCTGGCGCGTGGAGCATCTTCTTCATTCAAGCCAAATTCCACATAATCTTTCAAGTCGATAGAGTAAGCCTTTACTTTGTCAGTACCGTTCGGTTTGATTTCAGCAATCATCCCTTTATCTACCGCTCCCGGAAAAACGAATCCACCGTTGTAGTCAGTGTGTTCGCCGATCAGGTTGATACGGCCCGGAGAAGCATATAGAAAGCCGGTAGTTCCGTCAAAGTGTTTAATGAATCGACTTCTTACGTATTCTGTATCCATGATATTTATATTTTAAAGGTGAATAAATTGAATTCTATTCTATGTGATTGTTTATTCCACAGGAATATCCTTATTTACATTCTTGCAACCTACCAGACCGTAGAACAACAGGTAAGCCAAAGCGGCGATAATAACCCAATAGCTAGGCATGAAACCAGCGATATCGGCTACTAATCCCTGAATTACAGGTAAGATACCTCCACCACATACCAGTACCATAAACAGACCGGAAGCAGCAGCCAGATATTTACCTAAACCTTCTACAGCAAGGTTGAAAATACCACCCCACATGATAGAAGTACATAAGCCCACTAATACCAGATACATGGCATTGATAGGAACTTCTGCAAATCCGAATGACAAACTACCGGTAGCGCTTTGTTGAAGTACAGGTAGATCAACCATTGTTTCTGTAGATGAGAAGATGGCAAGGAATACCAGAATCAAACCTAAAGCAGAAGTAAATGTAAGCATAGCCTTACTGGAGATTTTAGCACCAAGAGAAGCACCTGTCAAGCGTCCGATCAACATCAGGAACCAGTATGTTCCTACTACGAATCCCGAGATTGTAGAAGCGATACCTGCTCCACCTTTTTCTACAGGGTCTGTCAAGAATAAATTCAAAGTTCCCGGTACACCTACTTCAATACCTACATATACAAAGATTGCAATAGCTCCCAGGACGAAATGACGGAACTTCAAAGCACCTTTCATCAATTTACCGATAGGTTCTGTTGCGGTAGCGGCGTTAGGCTCTGGTATGCGTACAAACAAAAGCACGAAGAATGCGAAAGCGAACACAGCCATAGCGGTGTACATCACAGGGAATATTTGAGAAATAGTAGCTTTTTCGATAGATCCGGCGATAAGGATACCTACAAACATCGGAGTAATGGTAGCCATTACAGAGTTGAAAGAGCCACCTACCTGGATAAGCTGATTACCTTTGTTACCTTCGCCACCAAGTTTGTTCAGCATCGGGTTCACAACAGTGTTAAGCAAACACATAGAGAAACCTGCTACGAATGCACCGATCAAATAAACAGCGAAAGCCATTTCCGGGCTTGAATGGCCGGATAAAAACTGGATACCTACGCCTATGAAGCCGATAGCTACTGCGATAAGTGCTGTTTTCTTATAGCCCACGCGTTGTAACAGGATGCCGCTCGGAATACCCATTACTGCATAAGCAATAAAGTTTCCGAAGTTTCCCAGCATACCTAATGCGTTTGATACGTCGAACTGGTTTTTCAATACGATACCCATAGGGGCAGCGAGGTTAGTAACAAATGAAATCATACCGAAAAGGAAAATCATCGTAATGATCGCAATGATTTTTCCATTCTTTTTTTCTTGTGTCATGGTTCAAAAAAATGTTAGTTTATAAAATTAGGTTAGTTATTTTTCAAATCTTATTCTTCTACCGTAAATTTGTAGACAGTGATCTGTTGGTATTCATCACCCGGCAGCAAAGTAGCCGATGGGAAATGCGGTTTGTTCGGAGTATCCGGGAAACACTGTGCCTCAAAGCAGATAGCGCTTCTGGCAGGGAATGTAGCTCCGTGTGCACCTTCAAATCCGTTGAGCCAGTTGCCTGTATAGAGTTGTACACCCGCTTCGGTGGTATATACTTCCATGATACGTCCGCTTTCCGGATCCTTGCAAGTGGCAGCCAGATCGAGCGAACCGCTTTCCAACTTGTTCAGTACGTAACAGTGGTCATATCCTGCACCGAAAATCAGTTGCTGGAATTTGTCGTCGATACGTTCGCCTACAGTGTGCGGGGCACGGAAATCCATCGGAGTACCCTCTACTTTGGCAATTTCACCGGTAGGGATAGAAACTTCGTCGATAGGCGTATAGAAATCAGCGTTGATCGTAACGATGTGGTTGTTGACGGTAGGAGTAGGGTTGGAAATACCGGCGAGGTTGAAGAAACCGTGGTTAGTCAAGTTAACGACTGTAGCTTTGTCGGTGGTAGCTCGGTATTCGATATTCAGTGCATTTACTTCGTTGTCCAGGCGGTAGGTCATTTCTATTTCCAGATTGCCGGGGAATCCCTCTTCGCCATCGGCAGAAACATAGTTGAATTGCACCGTACTCTCATCAATCTGGACAGCATCCCATACACGGGCGTGGAAACCGGTAGGTCCACCATGCAGAGAGTTAGGTCCGTTGTTAATCGTGAGTTCATGTTCTTCGCCGAACAAAGTGAATTTTCCTTTCGCAATACGGTTGCCGTAGCGTCCGATAGTAGTGCTTAAGAAAGGTTCCGGGCTGTTGATGACGTGGTCGATGCTGTCGTGTCCGAGGATTACATTGGCATACTTACCGTTTTTGTCCGGTACCATGATAGAAAGAATGGCGCATCCGTAATTGGTTACAGCTACTTCCATTCCCTTTGCGTTTTTGAGGATAAATAAATCAGTTTTCTTATCATTTATATCCTTTTGGAAATCTTTCCGGCTAAGCCCTGATAGATTCCCTTCTGTTGGGAATGTGTTATTCATGTCTGGTATTATTAAAATTTTCCTGCAAATAAAGGGAAATTCTTTCTTACTCACAAATTATTCCGGCTAAATATAGTAGATGCTTTAGGAAAGTTTAGCTTTATTACTTCATCTTCTTCGAATGCAAGAATAAAAGATGCTTTCTTAAATGAATTTTCATCCTCCTTTTCTTAAAAACTGAACTATTTTTTGTATGTTTGTTGCCGGATTGTAACAATCCGAGCGAATTTAATCTAAGTTTATAACAAGAAAAACAAAAATGTATCCATTAAAATTCGAACCTATTCTGAAGCAGACGCTTTGGGGGGGCGACAAAATTATTCCATTCAAGCATTTGAATTCAGACTTGAAAGGAGTAGGAGAAAGCTGGGAGATTTCTGGCGTTGAGAACAATGAATCCGTAGTGGCTAATGGTCCGGATAAAGGTCTAACCTTGGCCGATATGGTCAGAAAGTATCGCGAGGAGCTGGTTGGAGAAGCGAATTATGCTCGTTTCGGCAATAAATTTCCACTGCTCATTAAGTTCATCGACGCCAAACAGGATTTGTCAATCCAGGTACATCCGACAGATGAGTTGGCGAAGAAACGCCACAATTCGATGGGAAAAACCGAGATGTGGTATGTGGTAGATGCCGACAAAGGAGCTAAATTGCGTTCAGGATTCTCTGAACAGATTACCCCGAAAGAATATAAAGAACGCGTGTTGAACAATACGATTACCGACGTATTGCAGGAATATGAAATTCATCCGGGTGATGTATTCTTCCTTCCTGCCGGACGTGTGCACAGCATCGGGGCAGGTTCTTTTATCGCCGAGATTCAGCAAACCTCTGATATAACTTACCGTATCTACGATTTCAACCGTAAAGATGCGAATGGCAAAACCCGCGAACTTCACACCGATTTAGCCCGTGAAGCCATCAACTATGAGGTATTGGATGACTATCGCACTAAATACGAACCGTTGAAGGACGAACCGGTAGAATTGGTTGCTTGCACTTACTTCACGACTTCTCTGTATGACATGACTGAAGAAATCAGTTGCGACTATTCCGAACTCGATTCATTCGTAATCTTTATCTGTATGGAAGGATCCTGCAAGATGAGAGACAATGAAGGTAATGAACTGACTGTCAGTGCAGGAGAATCTATCCTGTTGCCTGCTACCACGCAAGATGTCACAATCACTCCCGAAGGAGGAAATGTGAAACTGCTGGAAACATACGTGTAAGATAATATCGTACAAAATGGAATTCATCCGACTTTGTTCCGTTCTCATGATGGACAAAGCCGGATGATTTTTTTTGAAATATATAAAATAATAAATGATGTAATGAGGAACAAAAATGGATTTAGCCGGTGTGCAGAGTTCTACATCGGCCGTTTGCGAAAGGAGGGACGCCATTCTACGGCACATGTTTACAAGAATGCTCTCTTCTCTTTCAGCAAGTTTTGCGGCACGCTCAATGTGTCGTTCAGACAAGTCACCCGGGAAAGTTTACGGCGTTACGGGCAGTACCTTTACGAGTGTGGTTTGAAGCCCAACACGATTTCTACGTATATGCGTATGCTTCGTAGCATTTACAACCGGGGAGTGGAAGCAGGTATTGCGTCTTATGTGCCGCGACTGTTTCATGATGTTTATACAGGTGTGGATATCCGCCAGAAAAAAGCCCTGCCTGCTGTCGAATTGCATAAGCTTCTATATGAAGATCCAAAGTCGGAGCGATTGCGTCGTACACAGGCTATTGCTGCCCTGATGTTCCAGTTTTGTGGAATGTCGTTTGCCGATTTGGCTCATTTGGAGAAATCGGCTTTGGATCAGAATGTGTTGCGGTATAATCGTATCAAAACCAAAACTCCGATGAGTGTGGAAGTGCTTGATACAGCCAGGGAAATGATCAACCAGCTCCGTAACAGGGAAGATGCCCAACCCGATCGTCCGGATTATCTGTTTGACATTCTTAGCGGCAAACAGAAACGTCAGGATGAAAAAGGGTATCGGGAATATCAGTCCGCTCTCCGTCAGTTCAATAATTGTTTGAAAGACTTGGCTAGAGCTTTACGTCTGCAATCTCCCGTCACTTCCTATACACTTCGCCACTCTTGGGCAACGACAGCGAAGTATCGGGGAGTACCTATTGAAATGATTAGTGAATCATTGGGCCATAAATCTATAAAAACAACACAAATCTATTTAAAAGGCTTTGGACTTAAAGAACGTACAGAGGTAAATAAAGGGAATTTATCTTACGTCAGAAACTGTTGTGTAGACAGAAAGAAAAGTGTAAAGTGCTAGTAGTCAGTATTGATATATGTGCGTTACTTCTTAGGTAACGGAACTTAAATTTGACGCAAAGATAGACAAAAACATAGATAGTAAGCAAATATTCTTCCACTTTTTTTCGTTTTATCTGAAATATAAGGAAAAAAACTATCCGAACATGAAATAATCTAATTTTCATGCTCTATGCTTTTTTATTGCCTAATCTCTGGATTTTTCCTGTTGAGTATTAGGCAGTTCCATTCTTGTGCCCTATTCCTATATGTGATTTCCATTTTTATTGAGATGCGTGCCTTGTGTATGTATTGTCCGTTACCTAAGAAGTAACGGAATAACATGGGGTAAAAAAACATGATTTTAACAAAACCAAAATCAATTAGTGCTGGGCCTAGTGATGGGACAGGGGAAGGCGTAGCACACTCTAAACGCTGGTATGTCGCTCTGGTTCGTATGCACCACGAGAAGAAAGTAGCCGAGCGTTTATCTAAAATGGGGATTGAGAATTTCGTTCCTGTCCAACAAGAAATTCACCAGTGGAGTGACCGGCGCAAGATGGTTGAGTCCGTTCTTCTGCCCATGATGGTGTTTGTGCATGTAAATCCGAAAGAACGCAAAGAAGTTCTGGGTTTTTCTACTGTTAGCCGTTATATGGTGATGCGCGGTGAGAGTTCTCCGGCGGTGATCCCTGATGAGCAGATGGCTCGTTTCCGTTTCATGCTCGACTATTCAGAGGAAGCTATTTGTATGAACAGTTCTCCTTTGGCACGTGGTGAAAGGGTCCGTGTTGTGAAAGGACCTCTGACCGGGCTGGTTGGTGAACTGGTCAATGTCGATGGCAAAAGCAAGATTGCTGTCCGGCTGAATATGCTGGGATGCGCTTGCGTTAATATGCCTATTGGTTATGTCGAGGCAATCTGCGAGAAAAACTAATACCCGTCAGTCATTATTTATCCACCATTTACATGAATACGAAATTATCCTGTGCTTTTGCACTGATATTCTTTTTCTTCTTTTTCTCGGCTTGCCAGTCCTATAAGAAAGTACCTTATTTACAGGATGCGGAGATTTTGAAACAGGCGAATACGCAAGTTGCACCTGTTCAGGACGCAAGACTGATACCGGGCGATGAGGTTTCCATTTTTGTTTCCACTTCCGATCCGGTTGTTTCGCAGCCATTCAATGAACAAGGCAGTACATTTCTGCTGGATGACCAGGGGAATATCAACTATCCGGTTTTAGGTAAACTTTCTTTAACCGGTTTAACAAGTCGTGAAGCTGAAAACCTGATAACGGAGAGACTGAAATCTTACGTGAAAGAACGTCCTACGGTAGTAGTCCGTATGTCCGGCTTTAAAGTTTCGGTTTTGGGAGAAGTGGCTTCCCCCGGTGTTTATCCGGTGGTGAATGAGCAGATCAATGTGCTCGAGGCACTTGCCATGGCAGGAGATTTGACAATTTATGGTGTTCGTGATAATGTAAAACTAATCCGCGAAGACAGGAATGGGCATAAACAGTTTGTTACACTCAATCTGAACGACGCGGATTTGTTAATCTCTCCTTATTATCAGTTGCAACAGAATGACATCCTGTATGTCACTCCTAATAAAACCAAAGCGCAGAGCGCAGACATAGGAACAAGTACGACGATGTGGGTTTCGGGATTTTCCATCCTGGTGTCTATTGCCAGTTTGCTGGTCAATATACTTAGATAATACCACCTAATTCCCGATACTCCTCCGTACAATTAAAACACGGACACTCCTTCATCGGATTCAAATCATGATGGCCTACAATCAACGTCTTAGGAAATATTTTCCTCAATTCGCGGAGCAGACCGAGCAAAGAAGCCCGTTGTGCCAATGTACGCGTGTCTTTGGGACGTCCTGCCATATCCAGCCCTCCTTCATAACAAATACCTATCGAATGGGTGTTATGGTCACGGCAGTGTGCCCCGACCTTTTCCAGAGGACGACCCTGGCAGATTTCTCCGTCCCGGGTGATGTAGAAATGATAGCCGATGTCACGGAATCTCCGGTGCAAGATATGATCTTGTCGGCAAGCCTCCGCCGAAAGGGACTTTCCTTCCGGCGTGGCACTGCAATGAATGATAATCAGAGTGATGGTACGCATAGGACTACATACAGCTCTGTACTCCGATTAAACCTCCGATAGCGGTGGCAACGGTGATAATCACTTTGATGATGAAGCTCCATACGGAGCGGGGAGATGATGAATTACTCATAGATAAGAAGTTTTAAATAAATTGATAATAGTTTTTTTATTCACCACGGAGGACACAGAGGAAACAGAGGAAAGAAATAATCTGTGGTGAAAAAACTCTGTGTCCTCGGTGTCCTCTGTGGTGAATCCTTTAAGCAGCCGGATCAGGCGCTTCACCGCCACCATCCGGTTTCGGATCAGGGTTGTCACCCGAATCAGAACCTCCTCCGGCAGTTGTCGGTTTCTGATATTCGGCCTGTTGTTTCAACTGGCTGTCGAGTTTCAGGTTGGTGGTTGACAAATTACCGGTAGCACGGGCTTTCAGACGCATACCAGTGATGTTTTTCTCCAGTGAGAAATCTTCCAGCGTATCAGCCGCCTTACTGCGGATGCCCACACCAAAGATGGCAAGGTCGTCGATTTTCACACATTTGCCATCCAGCAGCAGTTCTTTGATACAGTCAACCATGTCGGAAAGCACACCTTTGATGACACCACCGGAATACGGTGAATTGTGCTTCGACATATGCTCGGCAAGCTTTGCCAAATCAAACGTCTCGTCGCTTACTGCACGGGCGAACCACTTGCCTGCATTCAGGCCTTTCTGTTGTTGGTTTTGATAAATTTTGTAACGGATCATAAAACAATAAATTAAAGGGTTAAACATCGTGTCCGAGGGATTCTTTTCCCTTTCGACAATACAAAGATACTACCCTCAAACCTTGAAAAATCAATAGTATGCGCTTGCGTACGATTGTTGTCAATTATGCGCAGTAACAGTCGGTTATTCAATGGAAAAACGTAGGATATGTGGATATATTTTGTTATTTTTGTAACTGTAAATCAGAAACTTATTCATTATGAACGAATTCAAAATACGTGCCTACGGCCGCATGGAACTGGCTCAACTTTATTCTCCGGAACTAACTGACATTGCTGCATATCGAAAGATGAAGAAATGGATCTCTTTATGTCCCGGACTTCTGCAACGTCTGTACGACTTAGGTTACGAATCAAAGCGCCGCTCATTCACCCCGTTGGAGGTGAGAGTGATTGTAGACGCCTTGGGAGAACCTTAGAAGAGCGGAAAAGTAAAGCACCGCTTTAGCAATCGTAAAGCTATGCTTTACCACCTCTAAAGCGCCGCTTTAGATTTCATGAAACGTCCTGTTGTTATATAAATGCAAAGAATGCACTTTTTCCGGAGGCTCCCTAACACACGCACACATGCGTGCGCGTATAAACGCCTTTATCGTCTGTATTGATAAGCAATCCTTTTTTTATCAGACGGTTCAGCCAGCTAAGAGCAGTGTTAGGTTTGATTTTCATCTTTTCAGCCTGCTCCAACAACTGTGTGCGGGTGAACTGGTTGCCCATTATTTCAAAAAGTGCATCCCGGTCGGCATTGGCTCTATGTTTGACCTCTGTGGAAGGAAGAAAAGATAAGATATGTGTGGCATGACGATAGAGCGGAGTTACAAGCTCCAGCACCGCATGGAAATCTTCAGCGGTGATTGTCATATCCCAACGGGTGATAATGCCGTCTTTGATATTATCGGCAGCAATCTCCTTGTCAGGAGTCAGCAGAGGGGCGGAAGAACCTTTGAACTGGTAAGGCTGGTCGCATTCCAGTGCACGCATCATAGCTATTTCTGCCATGATACGGCACGTGTTGACAGCCAGTCGGGCTATGGAACTGCTCATTTCGTTATCGTTGGCGAGTCCCGAACGGAAAAACAGATCGGCAAAGAGAGCATTGAACTCTTGCTTTTGTTCATCAGTGAGCCGGAGCGTATGAAGCCCGTGTGCTTTCATCAGGTCCAGTTGCTTTTTCCATTCCAGACCTATGTCTGTGAAGACAGCTTCCAGATCGGTTTCGCCACTTTCAAACTGGTTGATCCATGTCCATATACCGTGCATATAATAAAACAGCTGGCGCGAGAAGAGACCGTTCTCTGTCGATGGAATAAGTGGTTTTACCTGTGCGGGTGTACCGGAAAGCAGGACGGAAAGATAGCTTTTCTTTACTTCCCGGTATTCCTGGTCGGTGCGTCGGTTGTACGACAGACGGTCGTGGTCGAACGCTTTGCGGAGCGTATCGCTCCAGTGTCCGTATTCAGAGCCGATAGCTGCAGAGATGGTGTCCGCTTCGGTTTCGCAGATAAGCCCTGTGCCGTTGGCATCCATGATATTTTGCAGAATACCCGTTCCGGTGTTATTACCCGAAATGAGGAACATTTTATTCTTGGGCATTTGAGGAGCTTCCACTTTGCAGCGCTCCTTTCCCATGACATCATAGGCGGCTTTCTCTTTCTTGTAGGCCTTGACCTTTTCCGCTACTTGTTGGCGGAGCTCGTCATGAATAGGTTCTACAAGCAGCCGGATGAACGAAAGAATTCCCTTACCCGAGGCGGAAGGAGCTACAATAAAACTTTGCAGGCAAGGAGACTGGAGTTTGCCGGCGTATGGACATCTCACATATCGCTCCATGCTGGCACCTATGGCGGTCAATGCTCCGAGCAGCATGACATCACGCTGTGTGGGGCTGGTGGCATAACTCATGATGAGCAACAGGATTTTCGGCCAGTCCGCTTCGGTGAAAGAGGGCAATGGCTGGTTCGGTTCACTACCGTCCTGCAGCTCTTCGGATTCGTCCGGTTCTTCATTGTCCACCTTATTATATACGTGCGTGTGTGTGAGATTTTTGGCCGGTGTATTTTCTGCATTTTTTGCATTTTTCCGGTGGTTCATCATTTCCTCTTTGCAGAGAGTTACACCCGTCCTTTCAGCAAGATGGAATGCAGTGCCCAGATGGACATCTCCATGCCGGGTAGTAAGTGCGTTGGAGAATATCCGTTCGGCATGTTCCCGTTCGTACTTGGCAGACACCCGGCACAACCGATGGAAAAACTCGCGTCCAGCTTCTCCGCAATCCGTTGCGATGGCGAACGCCAGTTGTACATATTCAGCATACGTAGGGGCAATATCCGCTCCTGCAGTTTCAACCGCCTCACAGAGGCGGCATAACGATTCAATTTCGTCCATAATTTTAATTTGTAATTTATAATTTTGATTATTTACTGTTTCTAAACAACGCTCCCGGATCATGACTAAGAAAGCAAGACCTTACAATGTCCTTACCGGAAAAGTCTACCCCTTTGCGTTTTTCTCCGAATGGAGAAGGTGTTTCCGTACCATAGAGCAGCACGGTGAACATCATTGCCAGCTTCATATTTTCGATGATACTGTTTGTGTCGTTAGCCATGGGTAAATGATTGTAGGGTACGAATGCTTTCACACCCCGTCCACTGGGACTGATAAACGTGAGTACAGGATGCAGAAGGTGGTCATTAAACAATGCGCTACGCATTTCCACTGCCTCCTGATAGGAGTCGAGATGGTCGATATCTACCACCACCAGATGTGAAGAAGCTACGAAACATTTGCTGTTTCGACGCGAGAACGTACCACAGGGAGTCACATACGGCAATAGTGATGCTTTTGCGGTCCGTATATCTTCGGAATTGCGTACTTGTCCGGTCAGAATTTTGAGATTCTCGTTGCAGGTTATCATTTGAAAAACCTGCTCTACGGAGACTTCGCAGGAGGGAATAAGTGTTGCAGGAGTAACAATCCGTCCCTGTTCATTTTTGATGGGAGCAATGGGAGGCATGAAATAAGACATTCTGAAATCGTTTGTCATCATTTAATTTTTTAAGTTTTTAATTCAATAATTGCTTTGTCTTTCAAAAGCATGGGCGAAGATCAGCAAAGATTTTAAAATGCTGTTCCCGACATGTCGGGAACAATGTGAAAATAATTAACGCGAAACTTACATATTTAACAAAAAACAAAGAAATGGACATGCGAAACGAAATTCGCCACGAGGCTTTAGGAATCCTGATTGAGGAGGAGTTGAGACGTGCGGGGGTGAATATTACAGCAATGTGTGATGCTATGCACATGGGGCATACGACTTACTCTGATCTAAGGGGGGCTCCGATAAACATCTGAAATATTACGAAGGTATTCTTGATTTTTATTGTAACGCTCTTACTGATGAAGAAATTCTTGAAAAAATAGAAAAGTGGGCATTGATGTATCTTCGGTACAGGAAAAAGAAGAAAGAGGAACTTGCTGACAATGATAAAAACTGTACTAATGGAGTGGTAGAGCTAGCATATGATGATTGAATGAAAAAAGATAAATAATATTATGCAGGAAGTCCAACGTTTTAATAAAGTCCTAAAATCTTTTGTCCTTTTAGGGGACATTATCTTACTGAACTTACTGTTGTGGGTATTCGATTCTCTTTTGGGAAACCGTTCCCTTTTTGAGTTTTCCATGTCTCTTTTCCAGAGCATGGCTTTGATGACTTTATGTTATCTGGTTTGCAACATTCGTTCCGGAGTGATCCTTCATCGTCCGGTGGTTCGTCCGGAGCAAATCATGCTTCGAGTGGCACGGAACATGATTCCTTTTGTATTGATGGTGTTGGGACTCTCATACATTTTCCATTTTGAATGTGTTAACCTGCGTCAGCTGGGGGCATTTTACGTAGTTCTCATTATCGTTATTATTTCTTATCGCCTGACGTTTCGTTATATTCTGGAGCTTTATCGCAAAAGTGGGGAAAATGTCCGAAAGGTAGTACTAGTGGGTAGCCATGAAAATATGCAGGAACTTTATCATTCCATGACGGATGATCCGACATCCGGATTTCGGGTACTGGGATATTTTGAAGATTCTCCATCAGACCGCTATCCTATGAATGTAGCATATTTGGGACAGCCATGCGAAGCCGTTGATTATTTGACCCGTAATGCGGGAAAAGTAGACCAGCTTTATTGCAGTCTTCCTTCCGCCCGTAGTGCTGAAATTGTGCCGATTATCAACTATTGTGAGAACCATCTGATTCGTTTTTTCAGCGTTCCCAATGTCCGGAACTATCTGAAACGGAGAATGCATTTTGAAATGCTAGGTAATGTTCCGGTACTTTCTATCCGTCGTGAGCCACTAGAGTTATTGGAAAATCGTATTGTGAAACGTAGCTTTGATATTATTTGCTCGCTACTGTTCCTTTGTACCCTTTTCCCGATTATATATGTCATTGTGGGACTGGCTATAAAGATAAGTTCTCCCGGACCTGTCTTTTTCAAACAGAAACGAAGTGGTGAAGATGGTCGTGAATTTTGGTGCTATAAATTCCGTTCGATGCGGGTGAATGCTCTATGTGATACATTACAGGCTACCGAACATGATCCTCGTAAAACCCGAATCGGTGATTTGATTCGTAAGACGAATGTGGATGAACTTCCTCAATTTATTAATGTACTGAAAGGGGATATGTCTTTAGTGGGTCCTCGTCCGCACATGTTGAAGCACACAGAAGAATATTCCCATTTAATAAATAAATATATGGTTCGTCATTTTGTGAAACCGGGTATTACAGGTTGGGCACAGGTGACAGGTTTTCGTGGAGAAACAAAAGAGCTTTGGCAGATGGAAGGACGCGTACAACGTGACATCTGGTATATTGAGCATTGGACGTTTCTTTTGGATTTATATATCATGTATAAGACTGTGTATAATGTCATCCGTGGGGATAAAGAGGCTTATTGAAATAATTAAAGATTAAAAACTAAAAATTATAGGCGGTTATGAAAAAAATGGCTGGATTGACTCTTTGCTTGTTACTTACTTTTTTGTTGGTATCCTGCCAAGCATACAAGAAAGTGCCTTATTTGCAAGATACAGCTTTTGTGAATGATACAGAACAGAGTGTTCATCAGACAGGTGTGAAGGTAATGCCCAAGGATTTGTTGACGATTGCCGTGTCTTGTTCTACTCCGGAACTGGCTGCACCTTTCAATCTGGTAAATTCGGGTACTGATGCTCCACAGCAATATTTGGTAGATAATCAGGGAAATATCAACTTTCCGGTATTGGGCGAGATTCATGTAGGTGGATTGACTAAACTGGAAATAGAAAACTTGATTATAGAGAAATTGAAAGTTTATTTGAAAGAAGCACCGCTTGTAACTGTACGTATTGTTAATTATCGGATTTCAGTATTGGGGGAAGTTACAAAGCCAGGCAGCTTTGTAGTCTCTAACGAGAAGATTAATTTGTTGGAAGCCCTTGCAATGGCAGGTGATTTGACCATTTATGGTATGCGTGATAATGTGAAATTAATCCGAACAGGGCAAGATAATAAACAGGAAATTATTACTATGGACTTGAATAAGGCTGAAACGGTACTGTCTCCTTATTATCAGTTACAGCAGAATGATATAATTTATGTGACACCTAATAAGACTAAGGCTAAGAATTCGGATATAGGATCCAATACGGGATTATGGTTTTCTGCTACTTCCATCTTGGTTTCAATTGCAAATATATTGGTAATTTTATTAAATAAGTAATTAGTAATGAAAGAGAATTCGTATAACAATAATATGAGTGAATTAGACGAAGAGAAAGTAAATTATCAGGAAATTCTCTTTAAATATATAATTCACTGGCCTTGGTTTGTTGCTTCGGTTTTAGCTTGTTTTATTGGTGCTTGGGTGTATTTGCATTTTCAAACTCCCGTATATCAGGTTTCTGCTTCTATCATGATAAAGAATGATAAAAAGAATGGTGGTGGAAATACTGCAGATTTAGAAAGTTTGGGATTAGGTGGAGTGATTACTTCTACGCAGAGTATTGATAATGAGATAGAAGTGCTACGCTCAAAAACAATACTGAAAGAGGTCGTTAATAATCTGGAACTTTATATTACTTACTATGATGAGGATGAGTTTCCTAAAAAGGAACTGTATAAAACCTCTCCCGTAATTGTGAATTTGACAGCACAAGAGGCGGATAAATTGTCAAGTGCAGCTTTGGTTGATATGAAGTTATCTCCAGAAGGTGGTTTGGATGTGAATCTAAAGATAGGCTTGAATGAATATAATAAGCATTTTGATAAACTTCCAGCGGTGTTACCTACGGATGCAGGTACATTTGGGTTTACATTGAAAGATTCTTTATCAAATGGGAAGATAGTAGGGCAAAGTGTAGTACGAAATATCAGCGCTGTAGTTAGTCAGCCTTTTGGGGTGGCAAAAGGATATCAGTGGGCATTGGAAATAGCACCTACCTCAAAAACGGCTTCTGTAGCAGTTGTTTCATTGATGAATACGAATATACAGCGAGGACAGGACTTTATCAATAAGTTAATGGAAATGTATAATCGGAATACGAATAATGATAAAAATGAGGTTGCTGAAAAGACGAGAGAATTTATCAATGAACGTATTAAGATTATTGATGAGGAACTTGGCACTACAGAGGATAAGCTAGAAGCTTTTAAAAGAAATGCAGGATTGACGGATATCAGTAGTGATGCCCAATTAGCAGTATCGGGAAATGCTGAATATGAAAGAAAACGTGTAGAAAATGGAACTCAAATTAATTTAGTTCGTGATCTTAATAAATATATCAATAATCCGTCGAATGAGTATGAAGTATTACCTAGTAATATTGGTTTATCCGATAATGGTTTAACTACTCAAATAGATCGTTATAATGAATTGATTATTGAACGTAAGCGTTTACTTCGTACTTCTACGGAAAGCAACCCGATGATTGTAAATCTGGATACAAGTATTCGTGCCATGAAAGCAAATGTAAAAGCTGCTATTGATGGGACTTTACAAGGCTTGCTTATTGTGAAGGCTGATCTGGATCGTGAGTCCAGTCGTTTTTCCCGTCGTATCAGTGATGCTCCGGGACAGGAGCGCCAGTATGTAAGTATTGCACGTCAGCAGGAAATCAAGGCTGGGCTTTATCTGATGCTTTTGCAGAAACGTGAAGAGAATGCTATTACTTTAGCTGCTACTGCGAATAATGCGAAGATTATTGATGAGCCGGCGGCTGAAGGTGGCCCAGTTTCTCCTAAGCCTAGGATAATCTACTTAATTGCTTTAGTGGTAGGAGTGGGGTTGCCTGTCGGTACTATTTTCTTAACTGATCTGACTAAATTTAAAATAGAAGGTCGTGGTGATGTCGAGAAATTAACGAATTTGCCTATTGTGGGTGATGTGCCGTTGACAGAAGAAACAAATGGCTCTATTGCTGTGTTTGAGAATCAGAATACTTTAATGAGTGAAACTTTCCGTAATATCCGTACTAATCTTCAGTTTATGCTTGAGAATGATCAGAAAGTGATTTTAGTGACTTCGACGGTTAGCGGTGAAGGTAAATCTTTTATTTCCTCAAATCTAGCGATTAGCCTTTCTTTGTTAGGAAAGAAAGTGGTGATTGTAGGGCTTGATATTCGCAAGCCCGGTTTGAATAAAATTTTTAATCTTCCGCGGAAAGAGCAGGGGATTACTCAATATTTGTCGAATCCAGAAAAGAATCTGATGGATTTCGTTCAACCTTCGGATGTTAGTAAGAATTTGTATATTCTTCCAGGTGGGACTGTACCGCCTAATCCTACAGAATTATTAGCTCGTGATGCTTTGGATAAAGCGATTGAAGTATTGAAAAAGAACTTTCATTATGTGATTTTGGATACTGCTCCGGTTGGTATGGTAACTGATACTTTGCTCATAGGTCGTGTAGCAGATTTGTCTGTTTACGTATGTCGGGCAGACTATACTCGGAAAGCAGAGTTTACCTTGATTAATGAATTGGCTGATAGTAATAAGTTACCTAATCTTTGTACTGTAATCAATGGTCTGGATCTTCAGAAGAAAAAGTACGGTTATTATTACGGTTATGGTAAGTATGGCAAATATTATGGCTATGGCAAGCGTTATGGTTATGGCTATGGTTATGGAGAACAACATAGGGTAAAAGACGAATAGTTAGTTGAAAAAGATTTCGTTGTGATATGATATTTCACAATGGCGAAAACATCGTTTTATAGAATTGCAGATGTAAGGTAAAGATTAGATTGATTATCTTTTAAACGAACAACTTACCACAGCCATTCGAATTTTTAAAGCTTGTCACTACATAAGTTTTTCAGTGTTAAATGCCACTTCTGTCAGTGAATATTACAAAATAATTTAAAGCTCAAAACAGGCTGTGATACCTGCAAGGGCATTATGACCATATAGTAAGTGCTTATATGAATAAAAGTCATTTTATTCGAAGGATAAAAATCTGATTATGCCTACTCAAAACTCAATTGCAAAAAATACTTTATTTCTCTATGTGAGAATGCTTCTTTCACTTACTGTATCTTTATATACAGCCCGTGTTGTTCTTGATGTCTTAGGGGTAGACGACTATGGTATTTATATAGCAGTAGGAGGAATAGCCGGTTTTATGAGCTTTGTCAATAGCGCATTGGGAAATGCTTCCACCCGTTTTATCATGTTTGCATTAGGAAAAGATGATAGGTTGAATATGGAGAAAACTTTCTCTACTTCACTAACGGTTCATATCATTTTGGCTTTCCTAATCGTTGTCTTAGGTGAAACGGTAGGCTTATGGTTTTTACATCATAAAATGGTAATACCTGTCGAACGTATGTCTGCAGCGATATGGGTATATCATGTATCTATCATTACCGCATTTTTTACCATTACACAAGTGCCTTTTACAGCCGCAATCAATGCTCACGAGCACATGTCTGTATATGCATTTGCCTCCATTATAGAGTCCATATTGAAACTGACTATTGTCTTTTTATTAACAGTTTTCCAATACGATAAGCTTATTGTATATTCTTTATTGTATTTTGCTGTGACGCTATTTATGCTGATGTTTTATCGTTTTTATTGCCAGAGACATTTTTCTGAAACGCATTATAAACCTCGATTATATGATCGCAATGTTTTTAAAGAAATTAGTGTATTCTCTGGATGGAGCTTACTAAATTCTAGTGGTATAGCTTTTATTGGGCAAGGTGTTTTACTGCTATTAAATATATTTTTTGCTCCTGCTGTAGTATCAGCTAGAGCTATTTCTCTCCAAGTAAATGGGTTGGCAATGCAGTTTTCAAATAATTTCAAGGCAGCAGCGAATCCTCAAATTGTCAAGCGATATGCCAATAACGAAGAGGATAGTGCAAAGTCACTTGTGCTTAAAACTGCAAAATATAGTTGTTTTCTTATGTGGTTTCTTGCATTGCCTATTTGTTTACTAGCGTCCCCCTTATTGCATGTATGGCTCAAGATTGTACCTCCATATACAGTGTTGTTTATTCAATTTGTTGCGATACAAAGTTTGTTTTCCACTTTGCAATCTTCTCTGTTTATGGCTTTTTATGCAAAGGGGTGCTTAAAAATAAATACCATTTTTACTACACTTATTTATTTTATACAGTTTATTGTTGTCTATATCCTATTTGAGTTAGGTTATTCTCCTATATCCTTGTCGATAGCTAGTTTACTGACAGATGTGCTTTTGGGAGTTGTATTGCAGCCTATCTTATTGAATAGAATGTTGGGATACTCTTTGCCTGATTTATTGCAAGTGTTCATTCCATGTGTAAAGATATCATTTTTCTCTGCTATTTTACCACTCATACTCTATTGTCTTGTAGATGTCCATACCATTATAGGTTTCTTTATTATTGGATTTTCTTGTGTGGTTAGCATCGCTCTTACTGTTTGGGTTTGTGGATTGGAAGAGGAGATACGACTCAAGGTTTCGGAAAAGATTCGGAATCTTGTTTACAGCTATATTCATAAGTGAGTCTTTTAATGATGAAAGTGGTAGAAATAATTTATCAATTTTTGGTATTGTATTAAATGCAGAATTGTTTTTTAAATGTCTTGGAAAGTAATCATATGAAAAAAGTATCAATTATTATACCTGTTTATAACGTAGAGGCATATATTGAAGATTGTATTGCTTCTGTAATGGCTCAAGATTATGAACAGTTGGAAGTCTTGGTGGTTGATGACTGTACACCTGATCAAAGCATCTCTATCGTGGAAAAAATGATTAATGATTATGAGGGACCGCATACTTATCGGATTATCAGGCATGTAAAGAATGGCGGGTTGTCTGCAGCTCGTAATAGTGGGCTACATGAAGCGTTGGGGGAACTAATCTATTTTTTAGATAGTGATGATTATATCTGCGAAAGGGCTATTAGTAGCTTGGTCGAGCTTTACAATCAAACACAGGCAAGTATTGTAGTTGGTAATTTGAAGATAGTGGATCATCAGACTGGAGAGGTGGTGCGTAATTCTATTCAATTGCCACTCTCTTATTATTTCTTTAATTCTTTGAGAGATTTGTATGCTTGTCGTGAGATCGTTGAAATGGATTTGAATGGAATAGCTTGGAATAAACTTATAGAGAAAAACTTTTTGTTTGAGAATAATTTATTCTTTGATATTGGTATGCTTTTTGAAGATGATATATGGAGCTATAAAGTATATTGTTGTAAACCTAAGATTGCAGTAAGTAGTATCCCAACTTACGTATATAGAATGCGTCCTAGCAGTATTATGACAACATTTACTGAATACCATTTTTATTCTTCTGTGAAGTGTGCTGATATTGCTATTCTCTATGGAAGTCATGTGCAACAGTCTTCTGACCATTGGTTTGTAATAAATGGAATAGAACGTTATATTATAGGAGCGTTGTACAAATCCTTTGATAAGGTGAAATCAAAAGATACATATAGTAGGCTTTATCGCAGGTATAGAAAAAAACATAGGCCTTCTTTTGAATTGTGGAGTAATCTTCATGTACCATTAGCTACTAAGGTGAAAAGCTTACATTATTTGCTACCGTGTATATTGGGTGAGAAGTTCCTTTTGTATTTTTTGAAGCGGCAGCAGAAAATAATGCGAAAACTCTATCCTCATCAAGCTGCTCTTCCTACTATTGAGCTAAGCGATTCTTTTTGGAATGAAATTGAATAAATTGTACAATGAAAAGGAAGATTAATAAAATATTACGTATGATAAGGAATTCTTTTATAGAGTTCCTCCAACGCCCAGTAGTAGTGAATGCTAGTTTAAGCATTGATAAAACGGGTGAGGTGTATCATTCTAATTGGGGGGATGATATTAATTCTTTTTTTCTGGAAGCGATTTCTTTGAGGCCTGTTGTGTTGTATCATGAATGTATATTAGCCAAATTATTTAAAAGAGATAATTATGTAGTGATATGTAGTACTATAGATATGTTGGTCAATCGACAATCTATTGTTTGGGGTGCAGGACTCATTCAAGAAAACCCTTGTAATTTAGTAATGCCTAGGAAAATTTGCGCCGTTCGTGGTCCAAAAACACGCGAAGTGTTGTTGAAGCATGGGATAGAATGTCCAGCTATATACGGAGATCCGGCTTTGTTGTTGCCTATCTATTATCGACCTCATACACGAAAAAAGTATAAGTTGGGCATTATTCCTCATTATACGGAACTGTCTTTGCTTCCAGAACATTTATTAAATAGTGAGGATGTATATGTAATTAGAATACAAGGTTATCAGCATTGGCTTGGTTTTGTGGAAGAATTGAATGCTTGTGAGTATATTGTTTCTTCTTCTTTACATGGACTGATTTTGGCAGAAGCGTATGATATACCTAATTGTTGGATCGAGCTTGAATGTGCGCAACAGCGTTCACGTTTTAAATATGATGATTTCTATGCATCTATAGGTAAACAGATTGTCTCGCCTTTTGTAATGAATAAGGAGGTGACGATTCAACAACTCATAGAGCAATGCCAACAATGGGCTCCTGGAACAATAGACTTACAGCCACTTTTGAATGCATGTCCTTTTGAACTTAAAATAACTCTTTGAGTTCAAGAAATCTAAAATCATAAATTGTACAATAAGAATGCAGAAGATTATTATTCAAAGTATAGAGAAAGAATTGCCCAATCGATTACTTTATAGATTGACAGTAGGCGATCAGCAAGAAGAAGCACATATTGAAGTAGATAAGATGTATGCTGACTATTTGGTGACTGATAGAATAGATTCTTTGGTTTGGGGACTATTGCAGTTTGCTATAAACAGAGGATATGATATTGAATCTGCACTTCCTATTACGGAAGATCTTTGGTATAATTTGGAGATGAATCTTATAGATCCGTTGGCTGCTAACCCCGGGATGCATAGAATACATATTCAGGCTCCTTTAGTGCCTGTCATGAATCATGCGGAAATAGTAGCTACTGGCATTTCATGCGGTGTGGACAGCCTGTACACTATTGCTACCCATGGGGAGAATGTGCCTAAGCCCTATCGCCTTACTCATCTTTGTTTTTTTGATGCAGGTTCGCATAATACAGGATTACAAGATGATTCATCAACAAAACTATTTCAAGGACGTATGGATTTGTGCCGACGTTTTGCCGAAGAATATAACTATGGCTTTATACTTATTAAGAATGATATTTATGAATTACTGAATAGACACGGGGGATATTCTCACGTAGAAAATCATACTTTTATGGCATTATCTTGTATTTATGCATTACAAGGAGCATTTGCTAAATACTTCTATTCAGCAGGTTGTAGCATTAGAGAATTTTCTTGTGTGAAATCAAAGGAAAATTTTCAACTGGATGCAGCGCACTATGATATGCTTACATTAAATTCAGCGTCTATTCCAGGGCTTGATTTTATTTCAACAGGGGGGAGTCTGGATCGAATTACAAAAACAAAAACTATAGCGGATTATGATCCTGCATATAAATATTTGAATGTGTGTGTCACTGCAGTAGAGAATGATTCTACTTGTTTTAAGTGTGTGCGTACAATGTTGACTTTAGATGCTTTAGGAAAACTGGATAAATTTAGTGCTGTTTTTGATGTCCAGTACTACATGAATCATCGAAAAAGATATATTGAAAAAATGTATGTTGATGGCAAGTTTGGGCATGATGAATCTTTATTATTATTATTTCCTCTATTCAAATCTGAGTTGACTATTGGGGTGAAGATATCAGCTATTATACATAAAGTCCAAAATGCTGTTCGATATAGAATCTTTAAGAGATGAATAAAATGCGCAAACGCAATGAGTGGGATGTGTTAAAGTGTCTGGCAACGCTGCTGGTTGTCATAGGGCATATTGTGATTCTTTACAAACAAGGGGGGAGTTTTCCGGCAATGGAAAATCACTATTTGGCTATGCTTGCTGATGTGATTTATTTGTTCCATATGCCTTTGTTTGTGACAATCAGTGGAGCTGTATATACCATCGGTAAGCAGTCGGGGAAATATCTAGATTTCAAAAGTCTTTTGGTGAACAAGGTTAGGCGTTTGCTTGTTCCCTATTACTTTGTGGCTTACTTATTTGTGGTTCCCACTATCTTGGGGCTAGAAATGAATCGGTTTGAAAGTAATATAGACTATTTTTTAGAAATCCTTTTAGGAACTAACTGTAGGCATCTTTGGTATCTCTGGGCTCTGTTTTGGATGTTCATAATTGTACGCTTTTGTAAAGGAAGATATTTGGGTAATACTATTTACTGTCTGACTATTGCGATGATACTCTCTGTGGGATGTAGTTATTGGGTGGGTACAGATTGGTTTAGTTTTCGGATGGCTCTGCATTATCTTCCTTTTTTCTTCTTGGGTGAATGGTTAGTCGCAAAAGGTGGAAAATCTATGAAGATGTGGGAACCTGTGACCTTGGTGCTATTGTCCGGATGTGTACTGAAATTGACGGATAGTAGGTGGATGGATTCACTTTTTAGTCTTTGGATGAATGTCGGAATTGTAGTTGTTATTTGCTTGTTTGTTCGCAAGGTCAGCGTTGAAAAGTTTTTTTCCCACTCCTTCAATGTTCTCATTCTTCGGGATAGTTTTGGAGTTTATCTTTTTCATGTTCCCATCATCTATATTATGGTATCGTATCTTCAAAACTATCCTATTTATGTGTTACTTCCGTTGGTGGGAGTTGTTTCTATCATAGGCAGTCTATTTTTTACAATGATTTTACGAAAAATGAGATTGCAATGCTTAATGGGTGAATAATGTTTGATAAATGGATAAAGGAATGTACAAATTAGATTTTCTATTCTTAGTGGAAAATGCCAACTTGCGTGGGGGGACTGAAATTCAAACGATTAATATCACTCATGCGTTGATAGAAGCGAATTATCGAGCACGTGTTTTATCCGTTGTCCCTTATTCTGGAGGTGATGATGTGATTCTTTCTCTTGATTCGAAATCTTACCGAATATATAAAAAAAAGAAACAAAATCCAATCAATGATTTGTGTGCGGAAAGATTTTCAGATAGCTATTTGGCTAAGTTACTACGAACATTTATTGGAAAATATCAGCCTAGAGTGTTGGTGAATGAGACGTATGAATTGATAACAGCCCTTCCCTTTGGAGGACAGTGCCGAATTGCGCAAGTTTTTAATTGGTCGATTAGGGGGTATGAAGAATCAATATTGCGGATTATTCATCAAAAGCATGGATGGATGCATTTCCTTTCAGTGAGAAAAAATGTCCGACAAGTTACAAAACGCCATGCAGCTATTGCTTTATGTAATGACCTGATTGTGTTGACAAATACTGCCAAAAAAGAATTAAAGATGGTGAATCGTAAAATAGACGAAACTCGGATAAGAGTGATTGCCAATCCTTTGAGAAAGAGTGATGACGCAAAAAATATCTCTTCTTTAGATAATCGAAATATTGTTTTTGTGGGTAGGCTAAGTTTTGAAAAAGGGGTTATGCGTCTGCTGCATATATGGCAAAGTATATCTAGGCAATTTCATGATTACACGCTTTCAGTCTATGGAGAAGGGGATGCCAAAGATCAGATGGAACAATATATTCATGAGAATGGCATGAGAAATATTCGTTTTTGTGGGTTTGAACAAGATTTGTCTAAAATTTATCTTTCTGCCGATTTACTGCTATCCACTTCTGAATCGGAAGGTTTTGGCTTGGTATTTATTGAGGCGTTTTATTATGGAGTACCTGTAGTGTCTTTTAATTGTCCCGTTTCTCCAAAAGAAGTGATTGCTGATGCTGGTATATTGATAGATTGTTTTGACGAGCAAGCGTATGCCACTCAAGTGATGACATTGCTTCATGATAAAGAAAAACTAAAGATGCTCCAACGCAAAGCAGTGGAGAGGGCTAGGTGTTTTTATCAGAGCCGGGTTGTAAATCAGTGGGTAAAATGGGTAGAATAATGAAACAATATTATATTGTAATTACCCCTTTCTTTCCCAATAGTGATTCTTTTAGGGGAGCGTTTATATACGATCAAGTGCGTGCTATCGCAAAGAATAGCAACTATGAAGTGGTGGTATTTAAAAGTAAATCCATAACATCGGGAGAGAAAGATTACATGTATCGTGGTATTCAGGTTCACTTGTTCGATGATATTCAGATGCCTTCATATATTTTGAATGGATTGACAAATGAAATCAACTGCAGTCTGTTTATGAAGGCTGTAAAGCGGTTGAATATTGATATTGATAATGTAGTCATAGCTCATGGTCATACAGCTCGCTTTGCTGCGTTTCCATTAGCATTAAAGCGTATAAATCATAATATAAAAGCGTTGGTTCAGCATCATGATTCAGATCCTTTTAATATCAGGAATGGCCGTTTTGCTACAAAGAGATGGAATGCTGTGTTTCGCACTCGAATGAGTACAAAGTTGTTTAATCAAATGGATTGTCACGTTTGTGTGAGCCGTTTTGTGGAAGAATCGTTACGTAAATTTCCTCATCCTACTGATTTTTTATACTTAGACTCCTATAAGAGGGTATTGGAAGTGGTAGGAAATGAAAAATCAGCAAATATTAAACATTCTTATGTTCTATACAATGGGGTAGATTGCTCTATCTTTAATAGTGAAAATCACCTTATACATCATGTATTTACAATAGGCTGCATCGCGAATTTTGTAGACTTGAAGAGTCAAGAGACGTTGATACGTGCGTTAGATATTTTAAAAAGTAAACAGGATAAGTTGAAAATGATATTTGTAGGTTCAGGTCCTACCTTACAAGATTGCATGAACTTAGTTCAGGAGTTGGATTTGACAGACATTGTTGAATTTAGGAAAGAAGTACATCATCATGAACTGGCGGCATTCTATCACAGTCTTGATCTGTTTGTTTTACCTAGTTATTTTGAAGGATTTGGTTGTGTTTGTACGGAAGCAGCAGCCTGTGGGATCCCTTACATGATATGTAAGGGACAAGGTGCTGCAGAGTATATACTGGAAGAAGAATCCGACCTTTGGACTTTTGTACCTAAAGACTATAAACAACTTGCTGATAGAATAGACTATTACAGGACGTATAAACCTATACAACATCTTTGTAAAACTTTCGATATAGATGTTTTAATAAAACAATTTCTAAATTTCTTAGAATCATTATGATTGAAAAGAGTATACTTTCGAGACTTCTATATGTAGCAAAAATGCTATATCATGAATTGTATTACCTTCTTTGTATTCCTATTATCCAAGGTTGGTATGGGGGATTTTGGAATTATAGACATAAAATAAAATCGAATGGTGGAAGCAAGAATATGTATTATGCTTATTTGATGAAATATAATGCTTTTGTAGGACTTGGAGCTAACATACAGGGTACTCCTATGTTACCCCACGGTTTGAATGGCATACATATATCTGATGCTGCTACTATTGGTGAAGGTTGTGTTATTTTGCAACAAGTTACCATAGGTAGTAATACAACGAAAGGAAGTAAGCACTTTGGTTCACCTACAATTGGTAAACATGTTTTTATTGGAGCCGGTGCTAAAATCATTGGCAATGTTCGTGTGGGTGACAATTGTCGCATAGGGGCTAATTGTGTGGTGGTAAAGGATATGCCAGACAATTCTACGGCAGTATTTAGAAATATAGATATAATTATTCATGATATTTCCCGAGATAATTCTTTCAAAGGGATCTGTCATTCCGAAGAATAAACTATTTGGAAGAATCAGACACTCACTATGAAACAAAAAATAGCTGTCTATTTGCCTCTCTTTTGTCTGCTGAGTTATTGGTATGTGGAATTTGCCGCAGTTTTTTTGGCTGTGTTACTCACCGGAAATATATTCAAAATATTCCGAGGATTCAACAGAAAACATTTCCTATATTTATTATTGTTTGTGGGGATAGAGATGTTTATTATGGCTCTACTCGATTATGATATGCGTAAGTTTTTTGAGCAAGTAGGGCTCGTGGTAACTACTGCTATTGGTTATCGTGCTTATTTCATCTATGTGCTCAAAAAGGATATTTCGTTCTTTGTGAAATGCTATCTGAATATGAGCGTGGTGGTAATAGGATATGCTTTGGTTGCTTATGCTTTAAATATAACCATTAGTGGAAGACTTGAAGGATGGGGCGGTGAACCTGGAGATATTGCTTTATTGATTCTTCCGGCATTAGTCTACTATTTTTATTATAGAGAAATTTCTATCCGTTGCGCCCTGACGGTGCTTGCCTTTGTGTTGGCTTCATCTACCGCTAGTTTTGCAGCTCTTTTCATTATTTTATCTCTGTTTCTATTTGTACACAATAGAAAAAACTTTTTCAAGCTGGTAGTGGTAGTATTGGCAGTGTTTGTGATGAGTAGTGCTGTTTCTTCTTATCTTTCGGATAATAAATCTGATAGCAATGATGCAGTTCTTAAGTTTAAGGAAACATGGGAAATGTTGCAAAGCGATCGGTTCAGTTTCTATGATCTTGAATCATTGAATGCTAGTACTTACGCATTCTTGACAAATCTATGTGTAGCAGAACAGGCCCCTTCTCGCTTGTTGGGTACTGGGTTGGGTACACACGTTATCAACTATGAAAAGATTTATCCTAGTAGGAGTACGACCTATCGACTGTATGGATTGAACGCTAATGACGCTTATTCGTTATCCATTCGTGTGTTTTCGGAACTGGGTATTGTGGGATTGTTCTTGCTGTTTGCCTTTATGTATAAGAACTTTAATTCGTTATCTTTATTTAGCTTTATGGCAATAAGCTATCTGATAAATGCCTGTATTACTGGAGGACATTATACGGCAAATGGAGGAATGCTTTTTTTTGTTTTTTTCTATTTTGCCGGAAAGTATGTGCAACAAGATGCTTTTTTGGGGGGTGAGAAGAAGAGGAAAGGGAAAAATATATCTATAAAAACAATTGTAGAGTAAAATAGATAGTATTAAGAAGAAAATAGTGTAAGAATAATAGAGATTAACGATGTATAGATTTGTGTTTTGGCAAAATTGTTTGAGCCCTCATCAATTACCTTATATTGTCCACTTGCTTGATGATAGCAGGGTGGACGAAGTGGTGATTGTGGTAGACGAAGTGGTATCAGAAGAACGCAAGAATATGGGATGGAATGTGACAGTCTTTCCTGGTATTGATAGATGCGATGTGAGGCTGTCACCATCGGATAGTGAAATCCATGAATTGTTATCTAAACGACAAGGCGAGAGTATTCATTTCTTTTCAGGTATACATGGTTACCCTTTTGTCACTAAGGCGCTTGATATGAGTCTGGAATATGATGTCAAGAGAGGTCTGATTTCCGAACGTCCTGATACGTTTAAGTTTGGGTTGTCCAATGGAAAGCCTCTATGGTTACATCGGATTCGTTTTTTTGTTCAAGACCGGAAGTATGCTCGACACATACAATATGTATTTGCAATGGGTGACGATGCGGTAAGCTATTTTCGCTCTGTATGGAAGTGTTGGGAGGTTTTTCCTTTTGCTTATTGTACAAATGGGTTGGAAAATATAAATATTTCAAGGAAGGATAAACAACTCTCGGATATGCTAAATATTGTCTTTGTCGGTTCGTTGACCTGGTGGAAAAATCCTCAAATTATTCTTCGAGCTTTGCATTTATGTTCGAAAGAAAAAGTAAAGATGACATTTATTGGAGATGGACCGGAAAGGAAAACGATGCAACGCTATATTCAAAAAAAACAGATTGAAGCAGTCGAAATGGCGGGATATATGAATAATTCGGTTATTCCTGACTATTTGGCTTCACAAGATATACTGATTCTTCCTTCGCTTTATGACGGTTGGGGAGCTGTGGTGAATGAAGCCTTAACGGCTGGACTTTATGTGATATGCAGTAGTCACGTTGGAGCAAAGGAATTGGTAATGAATTCAGATAGAGGCAGTGTGTTTGACAACGGAAAAGTAAATCAACTAGCGTCTGCCATTGATTATTGTATTGATAATAGAGGGGCTATTCAAAATAAACGGGAAGAACGTATTATATGGGCTCAAAAATGCATTGGAGGGAAGAGTATCTCTCATTATATGGTAGACTGTGTGGTAGGACTAAAAGTAGAAAGACCTTGGTTTGGATAGCTCTTTGGGGGAGCTGTGTGTATCTTTTCGCAGAAAAATCTAATTATGAAAAAGGATTGCTAGTATGAAAATAATACATTACATTCCTACGATAGATAGAAACTCTGGAGGCTTGGGTGCATATATGCAGTTGCTTTCAAAAGAGTTGGGGAAGTTGGTCGATTTGCATATCGTTACGCATGAGTCAGAGAATATGTTGGAGATAGAAAATGCTACATTACATTTGATTGATGGTAGATTGACGCATTTGTTGAAAGCAAAAAGGCAATTTGTGGTTTTATTGCAAGGGATTTCTCCTGATTTGGTTCATGTGAATTGTTGTTGGACACCTCAATGTGCTTTGGTACAATTTTGTGCACAATGTTTAGGGTACAAAGTACTTCTAATGCCCCATGGGATGTTGGAACCTTGGATTTTAAAGAAAAATCGTTGGTTGAAAAAAGAACCTGCGTTATGGTTATACCAAAAGCGGGCTGTTCAAAAGGCTGATGTGTTATTAGCTACGGCAGAGAGTGAAAAGCAAAACTTGTTGCGTTTAGGTTGGAACGAACAAGTATACGTCATTCCCAATGGAATTGTGGTGGATGATATCGAATGTAAACAGTCTTGGAAAAAAACAAAATGTATATTTTTCTTAGCATTGTTACGCCCTAATAAAGGAGCCCATCTGCTGATAGAGGCAGTAGCGCAATTGAAAGATGAGATGAGGGGATGGAACATAGTGATTGCTGGTAAGGATGATGATCGATATGCTGCTTATTTGAATCAATTAATTGCTGAATATCGTTTGGAAGAGATGATTTCTCTCCCTGGAGCACTTTATGGAGAAGATAAATGGAATATGTATAGAAAAGCGGATTTTTTTGTGCTACCTACACTTAATGAGAACTTTGGTATTGTAATAGCGGAAGCATTATTATGTGGAACTCCTGTAATAACTTGTAAGGGTGCTCCATGGAATGTACTTGTTGATAATCATTGTGGGTGGTGGGTAGAACGTTCTGTAGAAGATATTGCAGATGCTTTAAGTAATGCTATTGGATTGCAGGAAAATGAAATTAGAGAAATGGGTATGCGTGGTAGAGAACTTGTACTTAATAATTATACATCTGGTCTTGTGGCAAAACAAATAATCGGTGTATATAAATCATTATTGTAATTTTTCGAGGGGGATGTAAAATGATTCAAGCTTTAATTTTATTTTTGTCTGTTATTTCTATTTGTGCGATTTCAAGTTGTATGTGCTCTTCGAATAATACACAAGTGTCCTTTTTTATTTGTGATAGAAAGCTAACTGAATGCTTCAGAGGTATTGCTATTCTTCTAATCATGATTCAGCATTTGGCAGGACATTGGACAAATGTCTTTACTCCTTTTGGGGGAATTGGTGTCGCTATGTTTCTGTTGCTTTCCGGATTCGGACTGAATGAATCATGTAAGAAAAACGGAATGGGTGGATTTCTGACGAAGAAGTTCTACCGGATCTGGTTGCCCTTTTTTCTATTCTATGTGTTTCTGTATTTATTCAAAGAAAACATGGATATCCTGTCATTTCTTAGAAATGTTCTTAGTGTGGAACAATCGGGCTATTATTGGT
>SKEX01000451.1_pt1 | contig 30270 bp, 27 predicted proteins | sample 4841451 | NCBI WGS metagenome assembly SKEX01 (sample SAMN11008798, study PRJNA524170) | human gut metagenome | isolation source: fecal sample from pouch patient p38, | place: Israel: Tel-Aviv | reverse complement strand
CGAAGATACTATCAAACGGCTTTGTGGATTGAAATAAATGCCGATAGTTTATTACCGTGCCTGACATCGGGTCAGGCATGGAATCTTATAGAAAATTTATCGGCATTTCTAAAATATCGGCATATGGATTGTTATGCCGATATCTGCATAATATTCCAGCGCATTCTGTAAAGCTTTTTAATCTCTTCTAAGGGGAAGTCTTCTTCCGAAAGATTTGTGGCAATGCAGATGTAGGTCCCATTATCAAGAAGAATACGAACAATACGGAATTCGATATCATAATATGTACAGTTTTCATCCAGGAAATCCAGATCGGTAGTCTGCTGAAGAATGGTATACGTATTGGGATCCCCAAGAGTTTCTTTTGTATGGCGTCTGGTAAGAGTGGTTTTTATATGGGTATCGAACTGACTGTCAGGTAGATCATAAGCGGAAAGAATGCCGTTACTGTTGATGTCTTTCATGCGAATAATGAATTTCATATTCTTTTGAATAAGATGAGCAAAGACATTGAAGCTTTCATATCCCCGGTCTGCCATTAAAATTGCCGGCACAGAATCGGGATAACGGTCAGTTATGGTATTCAGTGCAGCACGTTCATGAAGCTTCTTTTTTCCCTGAACCAGAAAATCACAGTAAGTATGGTTCATGATATCGTAAAGAGCATTGACGTGAATCGCATTGTAACCCTTTTCGCCTTCATGGATAAAAGTTCTTTCATCCTCTGGGTCTCGTGCTATATTGACATCGGAACCATCACATGCTAAAAGGCGATAGCCGTGATAGGGCTGATCAGAAAGTTCCCTGCACTGTTCCACAAAAATATGGAACAGAAAGCTCCATCCTTCCGGTTGGAGTTTGAAATGCTGCTGGGTAAAAGAATATTTTGCAGGGGCTGCAAGTGAATGCTCAAAGAAATCCAGGATTTCATTTGAAACAGATTTACTCTGCATTTGAACCATAAATTGAATATAATCATGGAAAGAAAGTTTACGATTTCCTGTGAAATCAGCTTCCGGGTTTTGGCAGAACATGAAATGAAGTTCATCCAGTTCAGCAATGCAGTTTTCGAGTGTTGTTTTTAAGTCAGCTAAAAAGTTTTGAGTCATAGGGTGCCTCCTTGAAATGTGTTTATATTCAAGGCTTACACAACATATATTGCTTATCCTGTCAAGTGTTTTTTGAAAAAAATGAGGATAAAAACTAAAGGAAGAGAGAAGAAAAATGCAGTTATATCAGTTTGAAAAAATATACTCTCAAATGGAAAAAGAGTTTGGAAAAATCAGAAAAGGTGATGAGGAAACTTACAGTATGCTTCTTTTGCCGATGGAAAGTAATGCGTTAAAAATCCATCGAAAGTTTCCCGCTTCAAACAGCAGAAGAATGAAAGAGGCAATTGCCCTTGTATTGTTTGATATTAAATCAAGATGTACCGGAGAAAGTTTTGACACGGGAAACTTTCGCAATGAGGATAATGAACGGCTTGAAACTGCCCTGCTTATGGCATTTGATCCATACACGAATAGTGAAATAAAGGAGCTGCTTATTTCCAGAGGGAGGCAGCATGAGTTAGATTTAAAGAAAATGCAACAATACTATAAGATTCCGGTAATGTGTCTGCTAAGGATTAAGGCTTCGATAGATACTTGGGAAAAGAATGCTGGAACGAATGGATACTTCGATTTTATAGAGGGATACATGGGAACATCCATTACGGGAGATGAAATGAAATATTCGGTGATGATGCAAGATTTGTACTATTTATCGTATAGCCGTCGTCTAAACAGAGTGTGTTCAAATATTCAACAACACTCTGTTTAAATTGTCACGCAGGCTTAACTAAATGACATTGAGGAATTATTATTTGTGTTAAAGATTTGGAAAAACACAATAATTCAGTTAATAAATCTGAAATATGCAGTAATAGAAGAGAAAGAAATGACAAAATCATGAAAAAAGCTACACTATATTTACTGATGATTTCTTTGATAGGAATGCTGGAAGTGCCTGTACATGCGGCAGATGTGTATGCGGATGAATCAACGGAGTTATATTCTTTTGATGAAGGAGCAATGTGCGATGATGATTTCGCAACGGAGTGTCAAGCAGACGTGAGCGATAAAAAACTACAGCAAGATTTTGAATCGGCCATGAAAGATGGAATTGGTCTGGGACTGGATGATTTTTTAGAAACTTCATATTCTGGAAACAGCACTGGCTCAACGCAGTCAGACAGTGAGGCCGAAGTATTAGAGGCAGATTTTGAAGCTGCTATGCAGGATGACAACATAAAACTATCAGAAGCAGGAATTGAATCCATGAATTTGATTTCCACTAATGACGACAATATAGACGCAGAATATGCCGCTGAAATTAATGAGTGGGAATCAAAGCCAATTTTAACAAGGGCTGCTTCGACAGTGAGCAGGGTAGAGTATGGACAGCAGTGGAGAATATACAGAAAAAGTGACAATGCAACGATGGTACAGTGGGTTTTAAGGGGACTGTTCTTATATAATGGCTAGCCAGTGTAAACAGACATCTATGAACTGATATAATAATGCATCTAATACTTTTACGGTTACTTCAAAGTCACACTATCCATCCGGAATGTATGCAGTGGGAAATTGCAAAGCGGTACAGAAAAAGGGTGGAAAATTGTATTCACATGTTCTCCGGATTGGGGTAACACCTACAGGAAAAGTAGTTAAGTAACAATGATGTTGGAAATGGCAGAAGTAAAAAATACCATTTAAGACCTGGAAGAGGATGCATGATTCTCTTCCTGTTTTGTCGAAAAAATCTTATTGCATAAGTATAATGAAAGCACTTATAATAAGAATATGAAAAGAAAGTGAATGAATGCAGGTGTTGAATTTAGACGAGAAAAATACAGAACGCATGGACGCCATTAACAAGTTTACGTTAATGGATGATACGTTTATGACACAGGTGTTTTCCAGTGATTTAGAGTGTACTGAGGAACTCTTGAAGATCATTTTAAAAAGAGATGATCTGACGGTAACGAAATCTGTTACACAGTTGACGATTGGAAATTTGTTTGGACGATCTGTCAGATTAGATATATACGCTAATGATTCCGAAGGAAAACAGTACGATATCGAGGTCCAACAGGATGATAGTGGGGCAGTACCAGAACGTGCCAGATTAAACAGCTCATTATTTGATACCAGACTTACAACATCAGGAAGTAAATATACAGAGATGCCAGAGACATATATCATATTTATAACGTCTAATGATGTGTTGGTAGGTGGACTTCCGATTTATACAATAGAAAGAACAGTACAGGAAACAGGGAAACTGTTTAATGATAAAGCACATATTGTATATGTAAATGGCTCTTACAGAGGAGATGATGAGGTTGGCTGGCTAATGCATGATTTTAACTGTGTTAATTATCACGAAATGCATAATGCAAAAATAGCTGCGAGAGTAAGATATTTTAAAGAGGAACCGAAAGGAGTGGCTGATATGTGCAAGACGATGCAGGTAATTGTAGATAGAGAACGTGATGAGGCAGAAGTAAGCAGAAGTAAAAAAATCGCATGGAATATGTGGAAAAATGGAGAGCATGATCTTGATAAAATTGCAGAGACCACATTGCTGTCCGTTGAGCAGGTACGAGAGGCTATTACACAAAAGAAAGCGTAAAATCTATTACAGAGGATGTTGCAGTTCAGGGTTCTTCCGATACTGAAGCGGCTGTCTGATGATATTTCTATTGCAGGTTATGATGGAATTGATATTGCGAAAATTCTGGAGCCAAAGCTCACCACCCTTTGTCAGGACACAGCGGCAATTGGCAGGATAGCTGCGGAGAAGCTGATCGATCTGATTGAGAATCCCAAGACTACGTTGATTGATCGTTTCTCAGTAGACGGAGCTTTGTTTAAGGGAGCGTCTGTGAAGAAAATAAAAAAATAAGATGTCTAAAAAAGCAGGATCCTGCTTCACATAAGTTATAAAAAATGATATAATTTATGAACTAAAATGTAAAAGTCAGAGGTTAATATGGATTATCAGAGTATTATAACTTTTTTTATGGAAATGGCAGGTACGGTTGCTTTTGCTGCTTCCGGGGCAATGGTAGGTGTAGAACGGAATATGGACATTTTCGGTGTGAGCGTACTGGGTGTAGTTACAGCTGTAGGCGGAGGTATGATCCGGGATATTGTGCTGGGGATTATTCCACCTAATGTGTTTACAAATCCGGTATATGCCTTGGTGGCTACCATTACTTCCTGTGTGGTTTTTCTGGTTTTTTACTGGAAACGGCAGCTTTTGGAAGGGCATATGCGGCTTACCTATGACAGAGTCATGTTGGTGATGGACTCTATCGGTTTAGGAATTTTTACGGTAGTGGGAGTGAATACAGGAATTCGCAGTGGATATATGGATAATGTGTTTCTCCTGGTATTTCTGGGAACGATTACCGGAGTAGGGGGAGGCCTGATGCGTGATATGATGGCAGGAGTACCGCCTTATATTTTTGTAAAGCATATTTATGCATGCGCATCTATTGTAGGAGCGGTTGTATGTGTGTACATGAATCGTTTTGTAGGAAATGTGGAAGCTATGATGGTAGCCTGTTTCGTAATCATACTGATTCGGTATCTGGCAGCACATTATCGCTGGAATCTGCCCAGATTGCATAATGGTAGTGAACAATAAAAAGGAGTCCGGAATAAATCCGGGCTCCTGACCTTATAGCAGGATATTTATTGATTGCTTATTTATTTTGTATCCTGGAGAGCGAGATAACCTTCTTCGCCTGTACGGATCTTAACGACATTTTCAATGTCATATACAAATACTTTACCATCACCAATCTGACCGGTATGGAGGACTGCCTTGGCAGTTTCAATAACCTTCTGTACAGGCACGAGACTTACAACAATCTCAATTTTGATCTTAGGAAGAAGATTCATTTCCATCTCAACACCACGATAGTAGGATGGAGCACCTTTCTGTACACCGCATCCGAGAACGTTAGTGATAGTGATACCTGTAACACCAATCTCGTTCATTGCCTGCATAAATTCATCAAGTTTATTCTGACGGGTGATGATAACAACTTTTGTAAGCTTATGAACGCCTTCTTTCGGAAGTTCAGGAACTGATTCAGCAGGAGCAGAAGGTCTGGCTGTAACAACAGGAGCTTTTACGGAAGTTCCCATAGGAGTCGGAACACTTGCCATTGCAAAACCGTCATAAGCACTTGCAAGACCATGTTCTTTGGAGTCAAGACCTGCGATCTCTTCTTCAGCTGAAACACGAAGTCCGATTGTATGCTTGATTACCTGGAAGATAATTGTCATAGTAACAACAACCCATGCGATTGTGATGATCATACCTGTGAACTGAACACCAAATCCGTGGAAGCCGCCGCCTGTAAGGAGGCCTTTCCAGTCTGTGCCTGAACCGTCGGAGAAGAGACCAACTGCAAGGGTACCGAAAGCACCGTTTAAACCATGAACACCGACAGCACCAACAGGATCGTCGATTTTCAGAACCTTATCAATAAATTCAATACCAAATACTACGATGAAACCGGAAGCAATACCGATAATCGCTGCAGATGTAGGAGAAACTGTATCACATCCTGCTGTAATTGCTACAAGTCCTGCAAGAGAACCATTCAGGGACATGGAAACATCCGGTTTTTTGTAACGTACCCATGTGATGATCATAACAGTTACAGTTGCAACAGCTGCTGAAAGGTTAGTAGTAACGAAGATTTTACCGGCACTTACGATTGCATCGCCTTCCATACTTACTGTGGAAGCACCGTTAAATCCGAACCAACAGAACCAGAGGATAAATACACCTAAAGCGCCAACTGTAAGGTTGTGTCCCGGGATAGCCTTTGATTTGCCGTCCTTTGTATATTTACCGATACGAGGTCCAAGGATGATGGCACCAATCAGAGCTGCCACACCACCTACCATATGTACTGCACAGGAACCTGCGAAATCATGGAATCCCATCTGGCTGATAAATCCACCGCCCCAGATCCAGTGTCCGGATACCGGATATACAACAAGACTGATCATAAGGCTGTAGACACAATAGGAAAGGAACTTGGTACGTTCTGCCATTGCACCGGAAACAATTGTTGCGGATGTTGCACAGAATACTGTCTGGAAGATTAAGAATGCCCAGAAAGGAACTCCGTCAGGAAGCATTCCTGAACCATAGTGTGCTTCTGTTGCAATACCACCGATCTTTCCGATAAATCCATTACCTGCACCGAACATCAGACCGAAGCCGACCAGCCAGAAGACCGGGGTTCCGATACAGAAGTCCATCAGGTTTTTCATAATAATGTTACCTGCGTTTTTGGCTCGTGTGAAGCCTGTTTCTACCATTGCGAATCCGGCCTGCATAAAGAAGACCAGCGCGGCGCCAACCAGCACCCATATTGTGTTTACTGCGGAAAATTCCATAATAATATTCCTCCCTCATAAAAAATTTCCTAATATTTTATATAAATCAAAAAGCGCGATGTCCTGATCTTTACAGGTTCATCGCGCTTTTGCGAATATAAAATCCATATTTAATTTTATTGGCTTTATAGTGCAGAACATATCTGATGCAAAAAGATGCGGGTTATCTGTTATGTAATGCATGAAAGCTACAATTAATTATATGTAAAACAAGGGAATATCCGTATATCGTGTGATTAATGGATGAGGAAATCGATAATGAATTATGAAGTAGAGTTCATAAGGATATTCCCCTGTTATTACCTGATATCTGCGGATTGCTCCGCTGCTTTGCAGCTCCCGCAATCCTACAAATTATACGGAAAACAGAAGCTTATCATATGTAGGATATGGAAGCAGTGCATCCGGAATCAGAACCTCTGCAGCATCTACAGATTTTCTCAGTGTTTCCATATCGGAGAGAACAACTGTCTGATATGCTTTTGCATTTGCCAGAGGATCTTCGGTAGCCAGAGCTTTTGCTGTGTCTGCCTTTAAGGTGTCAAGACCTGTGGAAATCTCGTCGGCAAGCTGTGAAAGCTCTTTGATTAGTTTTCCTTCGGAAGCTGTGCTTACATCTGCGACAACTGATTTCTTGGCAACAGCAGTAGCTGCAATCTTATCAATGTATGCAAATACAGATGGAAGGAAGTCCTTCTGTACCATTTCAACCATAGTATTGGACTCAATGTTAAGAATCTTGGAATAAGTTTCCAGCCAGATCTCATAACGGGACTCAATCTCTTCTTTTGTGAAAATATGATATTTGGTAAAGAGTTCAATATTCTTATCTGCGATCCACTGTGGAAGAGCATCCGGTGTGGATTTCAGGTTGTAAAGACCACGCTTTTCGGCTTCTTCAATCCATTCGTCGGTATATCCGTTGCCATTGAAGATAACGCGTTTGTGATCTGTGATTGTTTTCCTGATCAGTTCATGGATTGCATCGTCCATCTTGTCATCCGGAACATCTTTTAACTGTTCTGCAAACTGGTGTACACACTCAGCAACCGCAGTATTTAAGATGATGTTCGGGTTGGCGACAGAAGCCTCTGATCCAAGCATACGGAACTCGAATTTGTTTCCTGTGAATGCGAATGGTGAAGTACGGTTTCTGTCTGTATTATCCTTTACGAAATGAGGAAGTACTTTTGCACCGATATCCATCTGGACAGCGCGGCTTCCTGCAAAGTATTCACCATTTTCGATAGATTTTAAGATCTCTGTCAGCTCATCGCCAAGAAATACGGATACAACAGCAGGCGGAGCCTCGTTTGCGCCAAGACGGTGATCATTTCCGGCACTTGCTACAGAAATACGAAGTACATCTGCGTATTCATCAACAGCCTTGATAACAGCTGTCAGGAAAATCAGAAACTGTGTATTCTCAGCAGGTGTTTTGCCTGGATCAAGGATGTTTACACCTGTGTCTGTAATCATAGACCAGTTGTTGTGTTTACCACTTCCATTGATTCCCTCGAAAGGCTTCTCGTGAAGGAGGCATACAAGATCATGTTTGTCTGCGACTTTCTTCATGACTTCCATTGTTAACTGGTTATGGTCAACTGCAACGTTTGTGGTATCAAATACAGGAGCCAGCTCATGCTGTGCAGGAGCAACTTCGTTATGTTTTGTTTTAGCCGGAATACCAAGTTTCCAAAGCTCTACGTCCAGGTCATGCATGTAAGCTGCAACACGTGGTTTAAGAGCACCGAAGTAATGATCTTCCATTTCCTGTCCTTTAGGAGCAGGGGCACCAATCAATGTACGTCCGCAGAATACAAGGTCTTTTCTCTGTTTATATAATTCTTTGTCTACCAGGAAGTATTCCTGTTCAGGACCTACGGTTGTATTGACGTGTCTGACTTCTTTATTTCCCATTATATGAAGAAGATTTGTAGCTTCTTTATCAAGTGTTTCCATGGAGCGAAGGAGAGGAGTCTTTTTATCAAGGGCTTCACCGCTGTAAGAACAGAATGCTGTAGGAATGTAAAGTGTTCCATCTTTAATAAATGCCGGTGAGGTAGGATCCCATGCTGTATATCCTCTTGCCTCGAATGTGGCACGAAGACCGCCTGACGGGAAACTGGAAGCATCTGGCTCACCTTTTACAAGTTCTTTACCGGAGAAATCCATGATGACCTGTCCATCTCCTGTAGGAGAAATGAAGCTGTCATGCTTTTCAGCAGTTACGTTTGTCATTGGCTGGAACCAGTGAGTATAATGGGTAGCTCCGTTTTCGGTAGCCCATTCTTTCATTGCAACTGCAACGGAGTTAGCAACATCAAGTTCAAGATGTGTGCCGTTCTCGATTGTTTTCTTTAATGCTTTGTACATGTCTTTTGGCAGTTTGCTTCGCATTACTTTGTCGTTGAAAACTAAGCTGCCGTACAGTTCAGGGATATTCTGTGCCATATAGGTACGCTCCTTTCGGTTTGTGATTTCGCTGATAAAATGAATATGTGTAGTCCGGCTACAGATCACGATAAAATCTGTAACGGATTTCGTCTCATAGAAAATTCCTCATCGAAAATTTTCTATAAAGCGAAAAGTATAAAACGAAAAAGGCGCCTTGGACTCATCTCAAATCCAAAGCGCCTTTGCTTTATGTGCTGTACTATAAACGAAATGAAAACAGATGTCAAGCACTTTTTTTGAAAAAATTCAGAAAAAATTTTTGAGATGTGGCAAAAAAAGGATAGGTTGACAAATTTGTTTCAATTATTATAATTTGGGATGTCAGGGTTTAAGTGACGAAAAGCTGTTCGTGCCTGCACGATAAGATTTTTTGGATTTGAAACCTGCCAGACAAAAGAACATTTGAATAGAATCGGAGGAAATCAGATGGCTGGAATAAAAGAAGAGTGCGGCGTCTTTGGAATCTATGACCTGGATGGCGGCAATGTAGTTCCGTCCATATATTATGGACTGACTTCTTTGCAGCACAGAGGTCAGGAATCCTGCGGACTTGCAGTTTCTGATACTAAGGGAGAACGTGGAAATGTGAAGTTTCATAAGGATCTCGGTCTGGTAAGCGAGGTTCTCAGACAGGATGTTGTCCGTAAATACGAAGGAGACATCGGAATTGGTCATGTAAGATATTCTACCACAGGAGCTTCTGTTGCCGAGAATGCACAGCCGCTTGTTTTATCATATGTAAAGGGAACTCTTGCACTTGCACATAACGGAAATCTGGTAAATACACCGGAGCTGAAATGGGAACTGATTCAGAATGGAGCGATTTTCCACACGACTACAGATTCAGAGGTTATTGCATTCCATATTGCAAGGGAGCGTGTACATTCTAAGACCGTAGAGGAAGCAGTATTAAAAACTGCCAGAAAAATCAAAGGTGCTTATGGCCTGGTTATCATGAGCCCGAGAAAACTGATCGCAGTTCGTGACCCTTATGGTTTAAAACCGTTATGTCTTGGAAAAAGAGGAAATACATATGTAGTTGCTTCTGAAAGCTGTGCACTTACTTCTGTCAGTGCGGAATTTGTCCGTGATATTGAGCCGGGTGAGATCCTTACGATCACAAAAGATGGGCTGAAATCCAATATGGAACTTGCGACTCTTGCAACTGCAAAGAGAGCCCATTGTGTATTTGAATATATATATTTTGCAAGACTGGACAGTACGATTGACGGAGTGAAGGTTTATGACGCCAGAATCCGTGGCGGAAAGTCTCTTGCCAAGTCTTATCCTGTAGATGCAGATATCGTAACGGGTGTTCCGGAATCAGGACTTCCGGCAGCGAAGGGATATTCAGAAGCTTCTGGTATTCCGTTTGCTTTTGCCTTCTATAAGAACAGCTATATTGGAAGAACTTTCATCAAACCTACGCAGGAAGAACGTGAGTCCAGCGTACATCTGAAACTGAGTGTACTGGAATCGGTTGTCAAGGGTAAGAGAATCGTACTGGTGGATGACTCTATCGTAAGAGGAACGACGATTGCCAATCTGATTCATATGCTAAAAGAGGCAGGAGCAAAGGAAGTTCATGTGCGTATCAGTTCACCGCCGTTCTTGCATCCATGCTATTTTGGAACCGATGTTCCATCCAATGACCAGCTGATCGCTGCAAGTCACAGTACAGAAGAAATCCGAAAGATGATCGGTGCGGATTCTCTGGGATATATGCAGACAGATTATCTGGAGGGAATGGCAGGCGGTCTGCCATTATGCAAGGCATGCTTTGATGGAAATTATCCAATGGATATTCCGGATTATAGTCATGCGGAGTTTGCTGATATTGTGAAATGTTGATGATTCATATTTGAAAGGTGCAGTGTGCTGACAGTGTACTGCATCAGTTGTAGTGAATCTGATTTATAGATAGAGGTGGGATTACCTGCCTCTATATTTTTATGCTTATATACAAAGAAGGCTGGAGAGGAAAAGAATTTGTTTTAGATACATACATGCATTGTTGTTGTTCATGTGTCAATGCTTTACAAAACGTACTATTAAGAACGGAGTGAATAGTAATATTTATTTCGTGAAAAATTGCAGAAACTTGTCACAGATTATGGGATCAATCTCACATAGTGGTATAACCAATATAGAGGATGGATGAACAATAGTGACAAAAAATAACACTTATTATATGATAAAAATATACTGAATGTATAAAAATAACGTTCCTATGGATAAAATTACATGCTCGAAATAACTTGACAAAATTCGCAATGAGGAAGATAATGTGTGCATTCCATAAAATGAAACCGTAATTGTCAGGTGTTGATTATTTTTGCTATATGGTACAGCAGCAACAGATACAGGACAGTTACTCATAACTTTAGAAAGGGTGATTTTCATGTCACAGAGCAAGATTAAATTAAATGCAACAGAAGAAGTGCAGGAATTTGTAAACGCAGCAACCAGATGCGATTTTGATGTTGATGTATATTATAACAGATTTTTAATTGATGCCAAATCAATTCTTGGCGTACTCAGCCTTGACCTGACAAAGGTTCTGACTGTAGACTGCCATGGTGAGAGCAAAGAATTCAATCGTACTTTGAAAAAGTTTGCAGTGGCATAATGAGAGTTTTCGCTCATAAGTAAATATTGATTTCAAAAAAGACAGACTTGAAGAATAAAGAATTCAAAGCTGTCTTTTTGATTAAAGATGAAACTTCATTGTTGACAAACGAAAAAAAATGTTTTATAGTATAGCATATTTTTAAGAGACATCTGTGAGGAGTATTCTTTTCTCTCGATAAGTTATATGTAGAAGATTTAACCGAATCAAGTAAGTTCCCTGCGGAGGTTGCGAAGAACAATAAGCAGTGGTGGGCAGAGAGAAATCGGTATCTCTTATTGACATAGGACAAGTCACAATCAGCGGTGAGCTGACAGGTCAGATTTTGTGAAATTACTGACTGTGGATTGAAATAAAGGAAAACACATATTGATTAGGATATGTTGATCTGACAAAGGCGTCAGATGCAGGATATCAGATGGGTCAAGTGCCCTCTGAATACTGCATCTGACGCTTTTTCATTATAAACCAAGGATGATGGAGGAGGAAATCAAAATGGCAGTAAAGTATGTATTTGTCACAGGAGGCGTTGTTTCCGGTCTTGGAAAAGGAATCACAGCTGCATCCCTGGGACGTCTTCTCAAGGCGAGAGGATACCAGGTAACCATGCAGAAGTTTGATCCATATATCAACATTGACCCGGGAACCATGAACCCGATTCAGCATGGAGAAGTTTTTGTAACAGATGACGGTACAGAGACAGACCTGGATCTGGGACATTACGAGAGATTTATTGATGAGAGCCTCGACAAAAATTCCAACGTGACGACCGGTAAAGTTTACTGGTCCGTTCTTCAGAAAGAACGTCACGGAGATTTCGGCGGAGGAACCGTACAGGTAATTCCTCATATTACAAATGAGATTAAGAGTCGTTTCTACCGCGCCAAATCACCGGAGGAAAACAAGATTGCTATTATCGAGGTCGGAGGAACAGTTGGTGATATCGAAAGCCAGCCGTTTCTGGAAGCCATCCGTCAGTTCCAGCTTAATGTGGGGCATGACAATGCAATTCTGATTCATGTAACGTTAATTCCTTACTTAAAAGCATCCGAAGAGCTGAAAACAAAACCAACCCAGGCGAGTGTAAAAGAACTTCAGGGAATGGGAATTCAGCCGGATATACTGGTATGCAGAAGTGAGCATGAGCTGACAGAGGAGATTAAAGAAAAAATCGCACTGTTCTGCAATGTGCCAGTCAGTCATGTACTCCAGAACCTGGATGTAGAATATTTATATGAAGCTCCACTTGCAATGGAGAGAGAAAAACTTGCAGATGTCGTTCTCTCAAGCCTGAGACTGGAAAACAGGAAACCGGATTTAAGCGACTGGGAAGCGATGGTAGAAAGTCTGAGAAATCCAAACAAAACAGTAAAAATTGCGATTGTAGGAAAATATACACAGCTTCATGACGCATACCTCAGTGTGGTAGAGGCATTGAAACATGGTGGAATTTCCTGCAGAGCAAAAGTGGAGCTTGACTGGATCGATTCAGAAGAGCTGACAGAGAAAAATCTGGATCAGCAGCTTCATGATGTAGACGGAATTTTAGTTCCCGGCGGTTTCGGAAACAGAGGTACAGAAGGAATGATTCTTGCAGCGCAGTATGCAAGAGTATATAAGATTCCATACCTTGGAATCTGTCTGGGAATGCAGATGGCAATCGTAGAATTTGCCCGCCATGTACTTGGATATGAAGATGCAAACAGCATTGAACTTGATCTGGATACCAAACACCCGGTGATCGCACTGATGCCGGATCAGGAAGATGTCGAGGATATCGGTGGAACCTTAAGACTTGGAAGCTATCCATGTATCCTTGCAGAAGGCTCTAAATCCTATGAACTCTTCGGTAAGAAAGAGATTCATGAGCGTCACAGACATCGTTATGAAGTAAACAACGCATTCCGTAAAGAACTTCAGGAGAAGGGAATGAATATTGTAGGAACTTCTCCTGACAACCGAATTGTAGAAATGATCGAGATTGCAGGGCATCCGTTCTATGTAGGAACCCAGGCACATCCTGAATTCAAATCCCGTCCGAACCATGCACATCCTTTATTCAGAGGGTTTATTCAGGCGGCAGTCGATTATAAAGGTAATTAATTACTCAAACACATTCGTGTACTTGAAATAAAAAATAAGCGAAGAACAGCAGAAATAGAAAGGATGAGGAGATTATGAAAGAAGTGAGAGAACAACAGCAACAACAAGGTCTGTACCGGCCTGAATTTGAACATGACAACTGCGGTATCGGAGCAGTTGTCAATATCAAAGGAAAGAAAACCCACGATACTGTTGCAAACGCATTAAAAATCGTAGAACATTTGGAGCACCGTGCAGGTAAAGATGCAGAAGGCAAAACCGGTGATGGTGTAGGTATTCTTCTTCAGATTTCTCATAAATTTTTCAAAAAAGCCTGTAAGAAAGAGGGATTTGAGATTGGCGATGAGAGAGAATATGGCATCGCACAGTTTTTCTTCCCGCAGCACGAGATCAAACGCGCACAGGCAAAGAAGATGTTTGAGATCATTCTTGAGAAAGAAGGCCTGGAACTTCTTGGATGGCGTCAGGTTCCGGTATTCCCGGAGGTACTTGGACATAAAGCCAGAGAATGTATGCCATGCATTATGCAGGCATTTATCAAAAAGCCGGAAGATGTGGAAAAAGGTCTTCCATTTGACCGTATGCTCTACATTGCAAGACGTGAGTTTGAACAGAGTAATGATAATACTTATGTAGTTTCCATGAGCAGCCGTACCATCGTTTACAAAGGTATGTTCCTGGTTGGACAGCTTCGTACTTTCTTCGAAGATCTTCAGAACCCGGATTATGAATCTGCAATCGCCATGGTACATTCCCGTTTCAGTACCAACACAAACCCAAGCTGGGAAAGAGCACATCCCAACCGCTTTATGGTACACAACGGTGAAATCAACACCATCCGCGGCAACGCAGATAAGATGCTTGCAAGAGAAGAAAATATGGAATCACCATATCTGGAGGGACAGCTTCATAAAGTGCTCCCTGTTGTAAACAGAAATGGTTCCGACTCTGCAATGCTTGACAATACACTGGAATTTCTGGTAATGAGTGGTATGGAACTTCCGCTGGCAGTGATGATCACAATACCTGAACCATGGGCAAACAATGATACTATTTCACAGGCAAAGCGTGATTTCTACCAGTACTATGCAACCATGATGGAGCCATGGGACGGACCTGCATCTATCCTCTTCTCAGACGGTGATGTGATGGGAGCTGTCCTTGACAGAAACGGTCTCCGTCCATCCAGATATTATATTACCTCCGATGGTTATATGATCCTTTCCTCAGAAGTAGGTGTTCTGCCGATCCCGGAAGAGAAGATCGTATTAAAAGAGCGTCTCCATCCCGGAAAAATGCTTCTTGTAGATACTGTAAAGGGAAAAGTAATTGATGACAATGAACTGAAAGAGGGCTATGCAAAAATGCAGCCATACGGTGAATGGCTGGACAGTCATCTGGTACAGTTAAAAGACATCAAGATCCCTAATGAAAGACCGGAAGAATATACACCTGAGCAGAGAGCACGTCTGCAGAAAGCATTCGGTTATACTTATGAGCAGTACCGTACTTCCATCAGAAACATGGCATTAAACGGAGCAGAGAGCATCGGCGCCATGGGTGTGGATACCCCACTTGCAGTCTTTTCCAAACAGAACAGACCATTATTTGACTACTTTAAACAGCTCTTTGCACAGGTTACCAACCCTCCGATCGATGCGATCCGTGAGGAAATCGTTACCAGCACAAGTGTTTATGTAGGCAAAGACGGAAACCTGCTGGAGCAGAAACCGGAAAACTGTCAGGTATTAAAGATCAATAATCCGATCCTGACAAATACAGACATGATGAAGATTAAGAGCTTTAAACATGAAGGCTTCAAGACAGCGGTTGTTTCTACCTTATATTATAAGAGTACGAAACTTGAGAGAGCCATTGACCGTCTTTTCGTAGAAGTAGATAAAGCATTCCGTGAGGGTGCAAACATCCTTGTTCTTTCAGACAGAGGAGTAGATGAAAACCATATGCCGATTCCGTCACTTCTGGCAGTATCCGCAGTTCATCAGCATCTGGTAAAGACGAAAAAGAGTACCTCCCTTGCAATTATCCTGGAATCCGGAGAGCCAAGAGAAGTACATCACTTTGCAACCTTACTTGGCTATGGCGCAAGTGCAATCAACCCGTACCTTGCCCTTGAGACCATTCATGAACTGATCGACAGTCATATGTTGGAGAAAGACTATTATGCAGCAGTAGATGACTACAATCATGCAGTGATCAGCGGTATTGTAAAGATTGCTTCCAAGATGGGTATTTCCACCATCCAGTCTTATCAGGGATCTCAGATCTTTGAGGCAATCGGTATTTCCTCAGATGTGATCGAGAAATACTTTACTGGTACAGTCAGCCGTGTAGGCGGAATCACTCTGGATGATATTGAAGAGAATGTAGAGAAGCTTCACTCAGAAGCATTTGACCCATTAGGACTTCCTACAGACCTGACTCTGGACAGCGTAGGCGCACACAAGATGAGAAGTCAGGGAGAGGAACATCGTTACAATCCTCAGACTATTCATCTTCTGCAGCAGTCCACATGGACAGGAAGCTACGATCTGTTCAAACAGTACACAGATCTGGTGGATAAAGAAAACCACGGAAACTTAAGAGGACTTCTGGACTTTAAGTTTGCTGAGACTCCGGTTCCACTTGAAGAAGTGGAGAGCGTAGATGATATCGTAAAACGATTTAAGACAGGTGCCATGTCTTATGGTTCCATTTCACAGGAAGCACATGAGACACTGGCAATCGCCATGAACCACCTCCATGGAAAATCCAATACAGGTGAGGGTGGTGAAAGTGATGAAAGACTGGATTCCGCAGGAGGCAGTGATGACAGATGTTCTGCGATCAAACAGGTTGCCAGCGGACGTTTCGGTGTAACCAGCCGTTACCTTGTATCTGCAAGAGAAATCCAGATCAAGATGGCGCAGGGTGCAAAACCTGGTGAAGGCGGACATCTTCCTGCAAAGAAGGTATATCCATGGATTGCCAAAACCCGTCATTCCACACCGGGTGTCAGCCTGATTTCCCCGCCACCGCACCACGATATCTATTCTATCGAGGACCTGGCACAGTTAATCTATGACCTTAAGAACGCAAATAAATATGCAGATATTTCTGTCAAACTGGTATCTGAAGCAGGTGTGGGCACAGTTGCAGCAGGTGTTGCCAAAGCAGGTGCACAGACAATCCTGATCTCTGGTTATGACGGAGGTACAGGTGCAGCTCCAAGAAGTTCTATTCACAATGCAGGACTTCCATGGGAACTGGGACTTGCAGAAACACATCAGACACTGCTTAAAAACGGTCTGAGAAATCGTGTCCGCATTGAGACAGACGGTAAGCTTATGAGTGGTCGTGATGTTGCAATCGCAGCATTGATGGGTGCAGAGGAATTCGGTTTTGCAACAGCTCCTCTTGTAACTATGGGATGTGTGATGATGCGTGTATGTAACCTGGATACCTGCCCGGTAGGTGTGGCAACACAGAATCCGGAGCTCCGCAAGAGATTTAAAGGAAAACCGGAATATGTAGAGAATTTCATGCGCTTTATCGCACAGGAATTAAGAGAGTATATGTCCAAGCTGGGATTCCGTACAGTCAGCGAAATGGTTGGACGTACAGACCTTCTGGTTCAGACAGACAATGTACCAGAACCACATCAGGGTAAAGTGGATTTAAGTGCAATCCTGAACAACCCATTTGCAGGCAAAGACCAGAAAGTTACCTTTGACCCGAAGGCTGTATATAATTTCGAGCTGGAAAAAACTATGGATGAAAAAGTTCTGGTTAAGAAATGTGCAAATGCCATCAATAAAGGTCAGAAAACAGAGCTTTCTGTAAATCTGACAAACATTGACCGTACATTCGGAACCATCCTTGGTGCAGAAATTACCAGAAAGAATAAAAACGGACTTGCAGATGACACTATCACTGTACACTGCAACGGTGCCGGCGGACAGAGCTTCGGTGCATTTATCCCCAAGGGACTTACACTGGAACTGACCGGTGACAGCAATGACTATTTCGGAAAAGGACTTTCCGGTGGTAAACTGATCCTGAAGGTTCCGGAGAAAGCTGCATATAAAGCAGAAGAGAATATTATCGTAGGTAATGTTGCCCTCTACGGTGCAACCAGTGGTACTGCATTTATCAATGGTGTTGCAGGTGAGCGTTTCGCAGTCCGTAACTCCGGTGCATCTGCAGTTGTAGAAGGTGTAGGAGAACATGGCTGTGAATATATGACAGGCGGCCGCGTAGTCGTACTTGGTAAGACTGGCAAGAACTTTGCAGCAGGTATGAGCGGCGGTATCGCATATGTACTGGATGTGGATAATGTTCTTTACAAGAACCTGAACAAAGCTATGATTTCCATCGAAAAAGTGGAAAATAAATATGACAGAAAAGAACTTCGCGACCTGATTGAAGCTCATGTAGAAGCAACAGGTTCCAAACTCGGTGCGAAAGTTCTGGCTGACTTTGATTATTATCTGCCGCACTTTAAGAAACTCATTCCAAATGAGTACAAGAAGATGATTACTTTAAGTGCAAAACTGGAAGAAAAAGGTCTGAACAGTCAGCAGGCACAGATGGAAGCGTTCTACGAAAGTATTGGCGCCAAGCATTGAGAGAGGAGAGGAAATCATGGGAAAACCTACGGGATTTTTAGAGTATAAAAGAGAGACGGCAAAGGTTCTGCCGCCAAAGGTCCGCATTGCAAATTTCAAAGAATTCAGGACCCCGTTAAATAAAGAAAAACAGAAACTTCAAGGTGCACGCTGCATGGCATGTGGCGTCCCATTCTGCCAGTCAGGTATGATGATCGGCGGTATGGCATCCGGCTGCCCTCTGCACAACCTTGTACCTGAGACAAATGATCTGGTCTATACAGGCAACTGGAAACAGGCATTCTTAAGACTGAGCAAGACACACAGCTTCCCGGAATTTACTTCACGTGTCTGCCCTGCACTCTGCGAAGCAGCCTGCACCTGTAATATAAACGGAGAACCGGTATCCACCAAAGAAAACGAACGTGCGATTATTGAGACAGCCTATGAGAACGGATGGGTAACTCCGCAGATTCCGGAAGTACGCACAGGCAAATCTATTGCAGTCATCGGAAGTGGTCCCTCCGGACTGGCAGCAGCCCAGCAGTTAAACAGACGAGGCCACAGTGTAACTGTATTTGAAAGAAAAGACCGTGTAGGCGGACTTCTCCGCTACGGTATCCCTAACATGAAGCTGGACAAAGCTGTTGTTGACAGAAGAATCCATCTTATGGAAGAAGAGGGAGTTAAATTCGTTACAAATGTAAACGTAGGAAAGGAGATCAAAGCAGAAGAACTTCTGAAACAGTTCGACCGTGTCATCCTTGCCTGCGGAGCATCCAATCCACGAGACATCAAAGTTCCGGGAAGGGATGCAAAAGGAATCTATTTCGCAGTAGATTTCCTGGGACAGGTAACAAAAGCGCTGTTGGATTCTGACTTTGCCAAAGTTCCATATGAACTTGCAAAAGGTAAAAATGTTCTGGTCATCGGTGGTGGTGATACAGGAAATGACTGTGTGGGAACTTCCATCCGCCTGGGTGCCAAATCTGTGATCCAGTTAGAGATGATGCCGAAGCCGCCTGTAGAAAGAACACCATCCAACCCATGGCCACAGTGGCCGAGAGTCCTCAAAACAGACTATGGACAGGAAGAAGCAATCGCTGTATTCGGACATGATCCACGAGTATACCAGACTACTGTTACAGAATTTATCAAAGATAAAAACGGCAATGTCTGCCAGGCCAAACTCACGAAATTAAAGAGTGAAAAAGATCCGAAAACAGGACGAATGATGATGGTACCGGTAGAAGGTACTGAAGAAGTCATCCCTGTAGATGTAGTTCTCATCGCAGCCGGATTCCTTGGCAGTGAGAAATATGTAACAGACGCATTTAAGGTAGCCATCAACGGAAGAACCAATGTAGATACAAAACCAGAGCAGTATCAGACCTCCGTAGACAAAGTCTTCACAGCAGGAGACATGCACAGAGGCCAGTCGCTGGTAGTATGGGCAATCCGTGAAGGCAGGGAAGCTGCAAAAGCGGTAGATGAATCACTGATGGGATATTCCTATCTGTAAAAATAAGATAAAATATGACAAAGGTGCTATTGCCTGACGGAAAAGGACGTCAGGCAGTGGCACCTTTTTTTTGAAGTGATTTTCTGGTGTTTCGGGTATTACAATAATTGTAGTTTAGTTTAAATAAACAAAAATACTTAGTAAACCCAGCGTAGTCCTATCAGCGATTACACGGTGAAGATGTGATTACCACACCGAAAACAAAGAAAAGTAATCGTATGATCAAAATGCCGAAGTTCCTCTGTGAAGAAATGCAGGAATATTTGCAGATGCTTTACGGATTGGAAATACTTGTATTTATGGACTTGTTGGAAGAAATGGAGCTGGAAAGACTACCCTTTTGAATATACTTTCGAATTATGACAAAAATTATACGGGAGTAATTTCTATCGATGGAGAAAAAATGAACAAGGTTGATTATCTTGATATGCCGGTTGCCTATGCAATGGATCAACCAATTTTTTTCACCCATGATATTCTGAAAAATTTATAGGAATGCGCTATTATCAAATTGACATAGGAATGTGGTAGAGTATAATTACAATTGAATACATTGAAAAAATGGAGGAATTATATGAAAGCACATAAATATTGGTCAGTTGGAGCATTAATTACAATGTTTGGGACTTATTACACTGGATATAAAAAGCTAAAATCAAGTCACAAATACTTTGCTTTAAGTTCTATGTTATGTATGGTAATGGCGATATATACAGGTCATAAAATGATTACCGGGAATAGGAAGAAAAAGGCGAATAAAGAGAAAGATACAGAAAGGGAGGGATAAATAATGTTGGAAGTAGGAATTAAGGCACCTGATTTTGAGTTGCCCGATCAAAATGGGAAAATACATAGATTATCGGATTATACAGGAAAAAAAGTGATTTTATATTTCTATCCCAAGGATAATACAGCGGGATGCACGAAACAGGCATGTGGATTTTCTGAGCGATACCCTCAGTTTACCGAAAAAGGAGCAGTTATTCTTGGAGTCAGTAAGGATTCTGTATCCTCTCATAAGAGATTTGAGGAAAAATATGGACTGGCATTTACACTTTTAGCAGATCCAGAGCGTAAAGTTATTGAAGCATATGATGTATGGAAAGAAAAGAAAAATTATGGCAAAGTCTCTATGGGAGTAGTAAGAACCACATATCTTATTGATGAACAGGGGATTATTATAAAGGCAAATGATAAAGTCAAGGCTGCAGATGATCCTGAAAATATGCTCAAGGAATTAGATAAATGAAGATAATATTATCCCCTGCTAAAAAGATGATTACAGATACTGACAGCATTGCGCCGGATGGATTGCCTGAATTTATTGAAAAGACGACAGAGATACAAAGTTGGTTGAAAAGCAAGTCAAAAGAAGAACTGAAGACTATCTGGAAATGTAATGACAAAATTACAGAACAGAACTTCAATAGATTTGAAAACATGGATCTTTATCATTTACTTACTCCAGCTGTGTTATCATATGAAGGAATTGCTTTTCAATATATGGCTCCATCCGTGTTTGAAGATATGCAGCTTGAGTATGTGCAAAATCATTTGAGAATATTGTCTGCATTTTATGGTGCTCTGAAACCAATGGATGGTGTGACACCTTATCGTTTGGAAATGCAGGCAAAGATCAGGATTGGAGATGCCAAAAATCTGTATGAGTACTGGGGTGACTTGTTATACCGCTCAGTAATAGATGACAGCAGGATTATCATTAATCTTGCATCAAAAGAATACTCAAAATGTATAGAAAAGTATTTGACACCACAGGACAGATATATTTCGGTTACATTTTGTGAAGCTTCTGGAGATAAAATGGTAACAAAAGGTACATATGCCAAGATGGCTCGTGGTGAAATGGTCAGATTTATGGCAGAAAATAATATTGAGAATCCGGTAGATATTAAGAAATTCGACAGACTTGGTTATTCATTCCGGTCTGATTTATCATCAGATACTGAATATGTTTTTGAACGAAAAATAGAACAATGATTTAGATTAAAGATGCTCAGCATGGGCATCTTTTAGCAATAATGAGAATTATTACTATATTATTGACAATATAATAATGATGATATATAATCCCGTCTTTTATTTGATAATTATGCAGATAAAGATTTGCCTGTTATTTTTGTATAAATAATAATGAAACCTTTTTTATATAAATTTTTTGTGATAAAATAACAGTCAGATATATGATACAGACAGGAGACAAAAGGGTATGAAATTAGATGTTTTGGGATTGTTGGGAGCGTGTTCCTATGCATTGGACTGTGTGGAAGCAGAGTTAGTGCATGTAACATATAAGCATGCGAAGCGTGTTGCATATATGAGTGTCTGCATGGCAGAACAGATGGGAATTCAGGGGAAGAGTCTGCAGGATCTGACAGCCGTTGCGTTGTTACATGATAATGCACTGACTCAATATATTCAGGAAGAATTACACAATGATATTGCAAGTGCAATAGGTTCGGCGATTCCACTGGAGCTGGGAATTCACTGTGCGGAAGGTGAGAAGAACATGAAAGACATTCCATCCCATACGGATATAAAGAATGTCATTTTGTATCATCATGAGAATGCAGATGGAAGTGGACCTTTTGGAAAAAAATGGACAGAAGTACCGGTTTTTGCACGAATTATCCATCTATGTGATCTGCTTGACCAGGTCTGCTGCAGTGATTCTTTTGATTCAGACACCTGGCAGAAGGTAGAAGCATTTCTTCAGGAAATCACAGGTTCTATAGCGGATGAAGAATGTATAGAAGCATTTAGATATGCTTTTTCTGAACAACATTTTCTGTCACTTGGAGAAAAAGATGTGGAGACTCGTTTATGGAACAGAGTGCCGCGTACAAAACAAGATCTTAGCTTTGAACAGATTAAAGCACTGGCGAAATTTTTCGCACGCATCGTAGACTATAAATCACCATTTACGAGTACACACTCCATAGGTGTGGCGGCAGATGCTGAGAAATTATCCAGATTTATGGGATTTGATGAGGAGACAATGCAGAAAATGTATCTTGCAGGAGCGCTGCATGACATTGGAAAGGTTGCCATAGGTAACAAAATTCTGGAGAAGCCGGGAAGACTGACGGATGATGAGTTTGCAGTTATGAAACACCATGCAGCATATACTTATTATATTCTGTCAGAAATCGATGATTTTGAAGAGATACGTGACTGGGCTGCCTTTCACCATGAAAGACTGGACGGGACAGGCTATCCATTTGGAAAAACAGCTGCTGAATTAAACACACAGGAACGCATCATGGCGTGTGTCGATATTTATCAGGCACTGACAGAAAGCCGCCCGTATAAACAGGGAATGCCACATGAAAAAGCTTACGGTATTTTAAATGATATGGTAGAAAAAGGATGGCTTGATAGAGAAATCGCTTCACAGGTTGATGCTTGTTTTGATCAGAAAATGACAGACATAATTCATGAGGAGAAACAGCTTGGAGAATAAAAAATTATTCCAGATTGGTGATGTGGCAAAAATGTTTCATATCAGTGTTGGCAGCCTGCGGCGTTATGAACAGGCAGGTCTGTTGAAACCAGAATACACAGATCCGGAAACAGGCTATCGCTATTATAGTGCACGTCAGTTTGAGGTTTTAAATACGATTCGTTACTTGCGCGTTTTGGATATGCCATTGGGTCAGATTGGAGAGTTTTTGGGAAACAGAGACATCGACGTGATAGAAGCTAAGTTGTTAAATCAGAAAAAACTGATAGAAAAGAAACGGCGGGAGTTGGAAACAATCGAACGCAAGATATAAAAGCAGCATATCCTACAATCGGAAAAGAAACTGTATATAGAAATCTTGATATATTGGTAGATGAGGGTTCGTTAAGGAAGGTTGAAGTTTCGGATGGAGCGAATAGGTTCGATTTTTCATTGAAAAATCATTACCATGTCAGGTGTACAAAATGCGGTGAAGTTTCAGATGTGGATATGGATGAAATACCGGATTTGCTGGAAAGAATTCATAACACTCATGGAATCGAATTTTTGGATTATGATATTTCATTTAAAGGTATTTGCCCAAAATGCAGGGAGAAGGTAAAGAAGGAAAAAAATGGATAGGAAAGCAATGTATAAGTTGAGTTATGGATTGTTTGTACTGACTGCCAGGGAAGATGAAAAAGACAATGGATGTATTATTAATACAGCCATTCAGGCAGCTTCAGAACCGAACCAGTTAAGTATCTGCGTCAACAAAGCAAATTACACGCATGACATGATTCAGAGAACTGGAAAATTCACAGTATCAGTCTTAAGTCAGAAGGCACGGTTTGAATTGTTTAAACATTTTGGCTTCCAATCAGGAAGGGATACCAATAAATTTGAAGCATTTGAAAAGTGTGCTAGGGGTACAAATGGTATTTATTATATTACAGAAGGTACAAATGCATACATTTCTGTAACAGTTAATAAAACGGAGGACTTAGGATCACATACAATGTTTATCGGTGAGATAACAGATATGGAAGTTTTAAGTAATGTTCCTTCTGTCACATATGATTATTACCAGAATAATATTAAACCTAAGCCACAGGCAGTCGGAAAAACCGAGGATGGGAAGACAATATGGCGTTGCAGAATTTGTGGATATGAATATGTAGGAGAAGAATTACCGGATGATTTTATATGTCCTTTATGTAAGCACCCAGCATCAGATTTTGAAAAAATAGTAAAGAAAACGGAGGAAAAAGAAATGGCAGCAAACAAATACGTAGGAACACAGACTGAGAAAAATTTACAGGAGGCATTCGCAGGGGAATCGCAGGCAAGAAATAAGTATACCTATTTTGCTTCTGTAGCGAAAAAGGAAGGCTACGAGCAGATGTCAGCATTGTTTTTAAAAACCGCAGATAATGAGAAAGAACATGCAAAGATGTGGTTCAAGGAATTAGCAGGAATTGGTGATACAAAGGAAAACCTGGCGGCAGCGGCAGAAGGCGAAAATTATGAGTGGACAGATATGTATGAAGGTTTTGCTAAAACAGCTGAGGAAGAAGGTTTTCCTGAACTTGCAGCAAAATTCAGAGCTGTAGGAGAGATTGAGAAGCATCACGAGGAGAGATATCGTGCACTTCTTAAGAATATTGAAACTGCTAAAGTTTTTGAAAAGAGTGAAGTTAAAGTATGGGAATGCCGTAACTGCGGGCATATTGTAGTGGGAACAAAAGCACCGGAAGTATGCCCGGTATGCAATCACCCGCAGAGCTATTTTGAAGTACATGCAGAAAACTATTAATGTGAATTGCAGATATGAATATGGGTATGTCTGTTATACGATACAATGAGGGGCGGAAATGAACAAACTGAAAACATTATCCGGAGCACAATTAAAGTATATCGCATTTACAACTATGCTCATAGATCATGTAAATAAGGCTCTGATTTATCCTAATTTGAATGGAGGAATATTGCTTGTGATAAGTGATATTTTTGACATATTAGGAAGAATAGCTTTCCCGATCTTTATATTTTTATTGATAGAAGGTTATTTCAGAACGACAAACAGGTGGAAATATTTAGGTATGCTTCTTTTGTTTGGAATAATCTCAGAAATTCCATATGACATGTTTACAACGGCATCCTATTTTGAGCCAAATGGAAACAATATTATGTTCACATTGGCTTTGGTACTCGTTATCATTTGGATCATAGGTACATTAAAAGAAAAAATGGGAGTACGTTGGCGTATATTATGGTATTTCATTTCCGCTGTAATCGTGGGAGCCGGATGCCTGAGTGCGATGATATTGGGATTGGATTATGAGTATCATGCAGTCTTAATTGGGTATTTTTTATATATTTTTCATAAAAAACCTGTTTGGGCAATTCCATTTTGCTTTTTGGCTATGTATAAAGAACCGTGGGCGTTATTGGGATTTGGATTAACCCTTACATATAATGGAGAACGGGGAAGGCAGAATAAGATTGTAAATTATTTTTTTTATCCAGTACATCTCTTTGTTCTGGGTATGATAAAAATGTATTTTGGATTTTAATAATACTTAAGAAAATCAGAATTAGGAGGATTAACTAATGAAATACGTATGTGATGTTTGCGGATGGGAGTATGATGAAGAGGAAGGATATCCAGAAGGTGGTATCGCACCGGGAACAAAATGGGAAGATGTTCCGGAAGATTTTGAATGTCCGTTATGTTCCGTAGGAAAAGATCAGTTCTCAGAAGTATAATAAATAACAATGAAAAGGAAGGACGTCAAGTATGTGATATAACGGATGCCCTTCTTTTTTTACAGAATAAAAAATGCACAAATTGTAGGGAGATGAATACTATGAGAGGTCTTAGCCGAAAATTATATCTTGATCTTTCTGTTCCAACCGAAGAGGACCAGCGTTCAGACCAGCAGCGCATTCTGGAAGCTTTATCCGCGGAGGGCGTGAAAGAGGAGGTTCATATTCCGGTTCGCATGTTGAGACAACTATATCCATTACTTGATCGTGCAGGTTGGAAAATAACCGTTTCGCTTTCCTGGAATGGAGAAAAATGGGAGCTGGTTGATATAGAAAGCGGAGATACAGCCAGACAGCATTATGGGCTGGCTGTGGATCTTGGAAGTACAACGGTAGTGGTGAGACTTTTAGATTGTAATAGTGGTGAGATATTGGGAGAAGAGAGCTGCTTTAATAAACAGATTCAGTGGGGAACCGATATTTTATCACGTATTTTTTTCTGCAAAGATGACAGGAAAAAACTGGAAGAGATACGGCTTGCTACAGTTGAGTCTATTATAGAGTGCATGGATAAGCTGGATGTAAAGCATCCGGTGTCACGAAAATGTCTGTCTATGGTAGTAGCAGGCAATACCACCATGATCCACTTTCTTTTGGGAATAGATGCTTTCTGTGTCTTTTATACGCCACATGCTGTTCATGCAGACCGTCCGGGATTCCAGCCGGCAAAAGATCTGGACATTCCGCTGAATGGTTATGTATATTGTTATCCGGCGAAGTCTAATTATCTGGGTGGTGACATCATCAGTGGAATGATTGAAACGGAATTATATAAAAAGGATGGAATCAGTGTTTTCTTTGACATTGGAACCAACGGTGAACTTGTGATAGGAAATAAAGATTTTCTTCTTTGCGGCGCCGGTGCGGCGGGGCCTGCATTGGAAGGCGGTGTAGTACATACCGGGATGAGGGCAGATGCCGGAGCAGTGGACAGCGTGAGGATAAGAGGTGGAAAAATCCATGTTCATGTAATTGGTAACTCTTCAGGAAAAATTAGCCCTAAGGGTATCTGCGGTTCCGGTATTGTCGATCTGATTGCGGAACTTTTTTTAGAAGGCTGGATAGATATTCGTGGTAAGTTTTCTCCTGAAAAAACGAATCTTATTCAGAAACGAGAAGGTCAGCTTTGCATAGAATATGCTCCGGGTCTGTATTTTTATCAGAAAGATATCGACGAATTTATTCTTACCAAAGCCGCAGCACATATAATGGTTGAGATCATGCTCCGGGAATCTGGACTTGAACTGAATCAGGCAGATCGATTTTATGCAGCCGGCTCTTTTGGAAAATATGTATCTGTGGAATCAGCCATTACCATTGGGATGTATCCTGACATGGAACGGGAGAAGATGATCAATGCTGGAAATTCTTCGCTGGAAGGAGCACAGAAGCTTTTGCTGAACAAAGAACTTCTTGCAGATATTGATCAGATACTGGAAGAAATGACTTATATACAATTTGCGGAAGTGGATGATTTTCTGGAACAGATGGTAGCTGCCCAGGCCTTACCTCACACAGATTATAAAAAATATCCAACGGTCATGGAAAAATTAAAGAAAAGACAAAACATATGCTTTTATTGATCCGAGGCTGAGAAATCTGTCATGGTAAGCATATTCCAGATTTCTCAGAAAACAGAACAAAGGAGGAGACAAGATCAAAAATGAAATTTGATGTGCTGGGGTTATTAGCAGCCTGCTCATATGCATTGGACTGTGTAGAGGCAGAGCTGATTAAAGTAACAAACAATCATTCTAAACGTGTGGCACATATGGCGGTTTGTACTGCTGAAAAAATGGGTATACAGGGTCAAAGCCTGCAGGATCTGGCAGAGTGTGCATTGCTGCACGACAATGCAGTGGCACAATATATTCAGGAAGAGCTTCAAAATGACTCTTTACGTAACGGGGTGATGAAGCTGGGAAGGCATTGTACCATAGGAGAAAAATTCTGAAAAATATACCGTTTCATAATGATGTATCTAATGTCATACTGTACCCCCCCCATGAAAACGCTGATGGAAGTGAACCTTTTGGAAAACAATGGAATGAAAAGAAGCTGTTGCGAAACAAAAGAAGCAGCAGAAGCGAGCAAAACGGAAAAAAGAAGCAAGGGATAATCTGACCAAAGAAGAAATCTTGCAAGATGACCGATTTTTCTTTATTGCCGGTTATACCTCCGGAGGTGCACCGTATGGTGTCACCTGGGAGGAAATGGGTCTGAAACCTTGGGAAGATTTGGAAGAAAATGAGTGATTTGCTAGTGTACTCTTATTTATCTCTTGTGACAGAAACAGGTTCCCTTTTTGTCGGAAGTAAGTCTGAACTGATCTCTGGAGCATTGAGTAGCGCAGTGAAATTCTGCTGAATGATATCCAGTGTATTCTGCTTTTTCTGCAATTCCTGTTTTTCCCGGAGGGTAGCAGCCTGTTCAGATTCAAGATTTTCAATTTGCTTCTGGATTTTATTAGAGCTTGGGATTTTGGTAACACCGAGATCCTGAAGCTCTTTTTTTAGTGAATCGTGGAGCTGGTATTCTGCCTGATGCTTGGTACGGTAAGCTTTTGGATTTTTAGCAGATTTGCAATTTTCCTGGCAGATGCGATTACTGATCCGGCAGATTTTATGGTAGCTCCGCTTATTGGAAACATACTTGTGATGATCAACAAAACTTGCTGCATTAAAGATGATGTGGTTATGAATATGATTTTTATCAACATGGGTGCTGATCACGTATTCATATTTTCCTTTCAGTACTTTGTCTGCAAATTGTTGCCCTAAGCGATGGGCATTTTCGGCATCAACTTCTCCAGGTTTAAATGACTGGATCAGATGAAATGCCAGGTTATCGCCTTTGTCCATTCCATTCTTTTTTGCCATTTCTCTTGTCATAGAAAATTCAAGATCTGCAGTTTCTGGGGAACAGCCAAAACTGGAAACTAACAGTTTTTCATCTGTTTTATCTGGATTCGTGATGTAGTCCAGAGCTTTCTTGTCTGTTACTTTAATGGGGAAGATCTTAAGATACGCCATAATTCTTTCATCATCTCTTTCAATTCTTTCATTTCTTCCGGATACAGATCTCCGGTGCTGTTTACTTTTTCGCAATCTGGTTGATATTTACGCCAATCTTGTGCATTTCCTCATACTGTTTCTTCAGTGGAGTGGTATCGGTGTTGACGATGTAACCGTCGATTGCCATTTTCCGCAGATAAGCTCCCATGTTTTTGGTCTTTGATTCTATCATCTTCCTGCGGATCAGCTTCCGCTCTTCATCTGTGACATAAAAATGGATTTCTTTGTTTCGTTTTCTTTCAGCCATTGGTAATTTCTCCTTTCTGAGAGGGCAGTAGTATCGCTGCTTTCAGCGTTTTTCAATTTAGGGCAGGGTACCCTAAATTGGGATTTCCCGGAAGTGTATCCTCACTTCCTGTCCTTGCTGTTTTACTCCTCTATTAGTTAAAGTCAGGAGAATCGGGAAAATGCAAAAGAATTTGACAGGTAGTATAGGGAACAAAAATGTGGTATGATTATGGACAGGATATTAGAAGAATCAGGAGTTGAATGAGTTGTGAAGAAAGAAGAAATATTTGAATATGTGCAGAAACAGTATGGCACACTTCCGGAATATCTATGGAGTAAACTACCGGACAGTGCAGTACTCCGACATAAAAATGGAAAATGGTATGCAATGATCATGACGGTTGAAAAATCGAAACTGGGATTAGATGGAAAAGAGCCGGTTGATATCATGGACGTAAAGTGTGATCCGGATATGACAAATATGATTATTCAAACTTATGGATTTTTACCTGGATACCATATGAACAAGCAGCACTGGATCACGATTTTACTGGATGGTTCAGTCAGTGAAGCAAAGGTACTGGACTTTTTAGATATGAGTTATGATCTGATTGACGGAGCAGGCAGAAAAGAAGAAAATGTAAGTGGATTACAGTGATTTTTGAACAAAAGGAAAACCGGGGATTTTACTCCTCGGTTTTCTGGCTGTTGTGCTTCAGTCTTCAATTTGAAAAATATCTTCTACAGGCACTTTCAGGTAATGTGCCAGCCGGATTGCAATCTCAAGAGAGGGATTACGTTCTCCACGTTCGATGCGGCCTATAGTCTGGCTGCAGGAACCTATGGCTTCAGCCAAATCTGCTTGAATGAGATTCCGTTCTTCACGAATAT
>SKEX01000425.1_pt1 | contig 32604 bp, 31 predicted proteins | sample 4841451 | NCBI WGS metagenome assembly SKEX01 (sample SAMN11008798, study PRJNA524170) | human gut metagenome | isolation source: fecal sample from pouch patient p38, | place: Israel: Tel-Aviv | reverse complement strand
TTTTCTACCCATACAAAGTCTCCTTTACAACTTCTATATAATTGTTTAGTTAAGTCAATATCAATATCTAATTGCCAAGGCTCAAAATCAAAAATCATGGTCATCACACTCCTTTTTAAAATTCTAGTTTATCTATTCAATCCTCTAAAAACGCTGTATTTTCAAGGCTTTTCGCCTACTTAATGTTCAAACCTTATGTATTTTCCCTTGTTTTTGCCCTTATGAGCCAAAACAAGGGAAACTTTTTTATTCTCCACCGACTACTTTATCCATCAGCCTTGCGGAATTACGCTTCGCTTCCCTTGTAGCGTGAGCGTAGATGTTCATTGTGGTACTTACATCGGCGTGTCCGAGAAGCTCCTGCACATCTTTCGGTGCTGCTCCGTTTGCAAGCAGGTTGCTTGTGTAGGTATGTCTGAGCATATGAAAGTGGAAGTCCTCCAGTCCCTCGACTTTTTTCCTTGCCGTCCTGCACATAATCCCCACCGTACTCGGTGCTTCATACGCTCCATCAGGTCTTAAGCATACAAAGGATATTTCTTTGTAACCATCGGGAACTTCCTCCATTCTCGGTAAGCTGTAAACCTCATAATAAGTACGGTCTTTTTCTTTGACTTCCAAGTAGTAGTTGAGGTTGTAAAGCTCTCCGTAGCGGAAACGGTTTTTGTGCTGTTCGGTTTTTGCCGCTTTCAGGATTGCCGCCAGCGTGTCACAGAAGTCCACGGTACGGATTTTCTTTCGCTTCGTTGCTCCTATCTCGGTTTTGTGCCTGTCCCCGTTATAACGGATACTGCGGCGTACTGTAAGGTACTGCTCGTCAAGGTTGATGTCCCGCCAAGTTAAGGCACATACCTCTCCAATACGAAGTCCTGTGTAGTACGCTATCTGAATGGGGAGCAATGCAGGATTATCCTTAGCTTTCAGAAATTCTTCCAGCTTGCAGTATTGCTCATAATCAAGAGTAGGTTTGGAAACTGTATCACTGTCCTCGTCAGAGAACAGGTAATATTCCTCTTTTTTGCCCCTCATCACAACATATTGCATCGGATTAAAGGTTATCAGCCTTTTCGGGAATACCGCAAAGCGGAACGCCCCCTGCAGGACTGCCGAGAACAATCTCAGATACCCTTTGCTGAGTGCTTTTGCTGTTGTACCGTCGGGATTTGTACCGCCAAAACTGAGCAAGTCCATATACGCCTGTAAATGATCGGCGGTTACGGTTTTCAGCTTTCTTTCTCCGATAGGGTGCTGCTTGATACGGTTGACTACTCCCTGATACGACATTACCGTACCATTACTGAGATTGCCTGGTTTCAGTTCTTCCTCCACCCACATATCCAACAGCTTACCAAGCGTTGCATTCTCGGATTTTGCTACGAATTTCTTTTCCTCGTAGTCCTCCATTGCTTTTCGGAGCAGTGCTTCCGTTTCGGATTTACTTTCTGTGCCGACATACTCTTTTTGTACCTGCTTACCGCTTTCATCTTCTACATAGAAGCGGTAGTACCACTTTTTGCCTTTCTTTCTTACAGAACCTTTTGCCATAGATAAAAAACTCCTTTCCTATCCGTGGCAACCGGAACTGTGACGTATGGTGTGCGTAAAGTAATAGTGTCACTCATCGACTCTTATGAAGCCGATTTTTTAATGTCAAGGTGCCACGTTATTGTTTCTGTCAGCAAGTCTTTCTTCTGCTGACATCTTAATCTGCGACATCTTCCCAAAAATGTTTTTGGAATTCAAATCGTAGATATGTAAGAAACAATCCACCATCTGTTTCATATCTTCGACTGGCTCACTCAGTTCGTTGTGGTAAGCCTTTTCGGTAATCTCTCCAGCACCTATGGCATATTTCATCAGGGACTGCTTTAACCCCTCATCTTCTGCGATACGGTCTGCTTCTGCCATTGCTCTTGCAAAGTGTCCGCAGAGGACAGCGTACATATCCATATACTGTCCGAGTATGTTGGTCAGCATTTCCTGTCTCGGCTCTCCCTGTACCGTTGATGTAAGAACATCAAGGAATTTCTTTGTGTGTTCCTCCATCGTCTTTTCACAGACAGTACGGGTAGAGTATTCCTTTTCTTCGGAAAGTCCTGTCAGCCATTCGGGTGTTGTGAGCAGTGCTTCTGCAAGACCGTTGATAATCATAGTTCTTGTCGGGTCAACTCCGCCTGCTTCATATCTTTGGATTGTGGATTTGTTCACGCCGATACGCTTGCCCAGCTCAGGCATTGTGAGATTTAACTCTGTTCGGCGTTCCTTCACTCGTTCACCGACCTGTTTTGCGGTGAATGTAATTTCATTCTTCAAGGTTTTCACCTCCTGACGAGTATTAGTATAGCATAGAGAAATGCAATTTGCAACCCTTATCCCTGATAAATATTAAAAATAATTAATAACAGGTTGCAGAATGGGTTGACAGCAGGTAGCAGAATAAGTATAATTAACATTGCAGAGTTGCAAAATGAGCATTTTGCAAAGGAGGAAGATAGTATGAGTACAGTTAAAATGGGATTAACCATCGAAGAAGCCGCCGAATGTACGGGTATCGGCAGAAACACAATGCGAAAGCTGGTCGAATGGGGTAAGCTGCCTGTCCTTAAAGTTGGACGAAAAGCGATTATCCGCAGCGATACGCTGGAGCATTTTATGACGGTCAATCAGGGCAGAAACCTTCTTGTCAGAGAAGATGTACGCAAGGTTGACTAACCGTTCTCTCAAGCCCTCGGCGTTTGAGAGCGAAATACACCCCTCGCACAAATCTGGCGATTTGTACTCTGGGTATTTCGCCCTTGCAGGGAGCTAAGTATCATCGCAGCACTCCCATTTCTGCATTGATACTTATAGAAAATTGCACTGCAATTTTCTTCGCTGTCCCGCCGACAATAACCGCCGAAACAGCGGCAACCGTTCTAACGGTTGCAAAACGAGAACGCCCGTCAAGGGAGAAAGGATACTATGGCAAGACACAGCTTCATACAGATGACGAAGCTGCCAAATGTCAAAGGACGCATTTCGTATATCACAAGCAAATCAAGGCAGGAGAACCTTTACGCCACCTACCGTACCGCTGATAATGCCTTTTGGAGCAACCTTGCAAGGGAAAGCCAGCAGGAATTTAAGCGAAGCGGAACAAAGGGAAAGTGTATCGAAGCAAGGGAACTGGTTATCGCTCTGCCTGAAACGTTCACACAGTACGAGCCACAGGAGCTGCTGGAACGGTTCACGGACGAGTTCCGTAAAAGGTATGGCGTAGAATGTGTATCGGCACTGCACCACAACAAACGCAAGACCAATTACCATATTCATCTGATATTCAGTGAAAGGACATTACTTCCCGAAGCTGACATCAAGATTGCCAGCCGAAGCGTATTTTATGATGAAACAGGTAAAAGGGTACGCACCAAGAAAGAGATAACCGGCGAAGACGGAAAAATCCGTCAAGGCTGTACCGTCATCAAGAAAGGCGAGGTTTATGAAAGTCATCTGTTTTCGGTAAAAGATGACCGCTACAAAAGCGAAGCATTTCTTGAGGGAGAAAAGGAGTTTTACACCGCCCTTATCAACAGCTATATTTCCGATCCCGAACAGCACCTGAAAGTATTTGATAACAACAGCGTGTATCTGCCTACCAAGAAAATCGGCAAGAACAATCCGAAAGAAGCGGAAATCAAAGCCGATAATGAAGCAAGGCAGGAATGGAACAGAACAGCGGATATGGCTCTTGTTACGGGAATTGCAGAAGCAAAGATTATGGAAATCAAGCAGACCGAGATACAGGACAAGGCAAGCAAGTCCATTCGCACAAGCGGTTGGCTGCCCGATATGTTCCGCAGTATCATCGGCAAAGCGAAAGATTTTCTGCAAAATCTTATCCGTGAACAGGATATGCCGCCGAAACCTACGCTCAATATCAATATGACGGAGTTCCGCATTATGCAGCAGCTTATGATACGAGTGCAGGACAGTGCAAAGGAAATCAAGCATTTGCAGAACCGAGTATTGCCGAAGCTGAAACAGGAGCTGAAAGACACCGCAGGGCTTTTCAAGGGCAAGGAACGAAAGGCACTTGCCGAGAAGATACAGCAGACAGAGGACGAAATCTCCGTAAAGTTGGACAAGCTCCCCGATATTCTGAAAGAGGACGGTTATCCCGATGTTCAGGCATTTATGGCAACCTACCGTGAAATGGAGGGTGTTGTGGAACGCTATGAGCGTGAGGTATGGGAATACAATCTGAAACTCAAGCAGAAAGAGAAGCCAGCCAAGAAACCGCCCGAAAAGCAGAGCGTCAGAGAACATCTCCGACAGCTTCAGGAACAGGGCAAACAACAGTCTCACAAGAAAAAATCCTTTGACAGAGAAAGGTAACTTTGGCAAAGAAAAACCGCCGCTATGGCTTTACCCATACACGGCGGAGTACATAGTGACATCGGTCTATTTTAGTATGCAAACAAGATTATTCTGCTTATTATTTGTATTTTTTGAATATATGTTTGAAAATTATATGACCACTTATAATTTGAAACATCATATATGCACACAGATAAAAAACAAATATTTTTCCGTTCTCCAGAATTTCTAACATGTCAAGTATAGCAAACAAAACAATCGATGCAGATATAATGCAAAGTCCAAAAACATATACATATCGTGCTGTCATGCCACGAACTTCGTTCTTTAGCTCATCGTGCAATTCAATGTTTTCGGCTTCTAATTTTTCTTTATAGCGTTCTACATTGTTTGGAGAGTTCCAGTAAAAATATTTATAAATCATTACCATCCCAGGAATAATTCCGGCTCCGGCAAAGCCGAACATTAAACTGTCTAATTTAGTATCAGTAAATATCCCGATAAGTAAAAATATAATGCCTGCAACTACATACGCTATCCCGCATAACCAATTACTCTTTTTCATTCTTGTTACCCCTTTCGTGGATAAAAATTTCATCAATTCTCTTTCCAAAAAAATCAGCGATTTCAAATGCCAAATCCAAAGATGGGTTATATTTTCCCGTTTCAATGGAGCTTACAGTTTGTCTCGAAACCCTTATTGCTTTTGCAAAATCTTCTTGGTTCAATCCTAAGTGTTTTCTTAATTCTTCAACTCTGTTTTCCAAATAGCACCGCCTCCGTTGACAAGGTTCCTTTACATTTATATAATAGCATCGTTTCGAAAAGTTGTCAAGTTTCCTTTACAAAAAAATCTGATGTTCAAGATAAAAAACGACAGAGAATCAATTCCCTGCCGCTTTTACTTATGCGTAAATAATTTCGCTGTTTATGACTTCCTCTGCACGATTGTGAATGTTATTCATTAACTGTACCCATAACATAGGTTGCTCAGCTTTGAGCTGTTCCGTCACATTCTCTTTCGCAGTCATTTCCTTAACCAGTCGATAAAGCATACTCTCAGCTTGTTCGTTGATGTCAGCAAGATAGCTGTTAAGTTTACCGCTTATTAGAAGCGTTTTGTAAGTTGCGTTCTTATACTCTTTCAGATAGCATTTGTGTCGCTGCCCCCAAATGCCAATAGGTCTTTCTTCTTCGGCTGATAAGATAAGACAAGGGATATAATAATCTCCTTGCAGTTCGTACCAAAGCCCGTTGCTTTCATCATAGATATACTTGTCCATTCAATAAATCCTCCAGTATAATATATTCGCACATACATCACAGTTCTCCGATTGCCACACTTTGTTATATCTTGTTATCAGATTTTCTTGCCCTTGCGTTTTCCCTTATGAGGGAACAGGACAAGGGTAAAACAGTATGAAATCATATAAAGGGATAAGGTGAACACATTGCGATAAATCCTTTGTTTTCAAGGCTTTTGGAGGATTTTATTAAAGCTCTGTGAGCTTCAATAACCACTTATAAAATCGTGGTTTTCAAATTCTAATTTATCATTTTCTTTCAGTATATCATAATTATAATCTTTCCACAAAACAAAAAATTTTAATTCCTACGGATTTTTCTACAAAGCATATAACCACATATTATTACACTTCATCAAAAAAACTTTCTCACCCTATATTGAAAAATCGTAACTGAATATCCGACATTCTATCCATCAATAGTTTCTCTTTAACAAATATCATCTTAGTACGGTATCTGGTGTAAGTTTTACTACACTTATTATAACTTCAAAAGCAAACGCCCAAACTGCTTTCTTATTAAAAAAACTTAGAAGAGACATTCTCCTCTAAGCCTTTATACTTTATCATAGAATACTTTTTACTTTTATATTTCCTCATGGTCACGATGCTTTTTTCGCTTAAATCCTACCTTTTGAACACAGGATATTACATGTAAAGATTTTACCCCCACTAAAGACTCTTACCTCACCTCATAAACAACCTTCACAAAAACGCCTCTTTTGTTACATCTATATGTAAAGAACTATCTGCTTTTTTACATTTAAAACACGCTATACCAAATTGTAAAGATTTTACTTTCAAATTTATTTATAAAAAAAGCTGTAAGATTCCACTATTAGAATTCTTACAGCTTTCATTCTCATCATGTCACATCCCTAAATTATAATTATTTATCTTGTAACACTCACACAAAAATCTATGGGTTATTTTCGGGTTATTTCTTCCACACAAATACCTTCCAAGTATTGATTTTACTGACTTTTTAAGGAGTTCTTCAAAGAGTGCCGTGGCAGATGAAAAGTATTTTTATCATGTTCTTATATCTCCTTAAATCGTCGTATTTCCTTATATTTAAAGGTTTTTTACAACTTTCATTTTTCTTGTAGTTTCTGTATCTTCTTATAAATTCTCATGTTTTGGCAGTCAAAAGTTGTAAAATAAGTTGTAAAACTACCCCTATTTTACAACTAACCGATTACATGCTTGTTCACTTTATTCCTAAAACAGCGTATCAATATTCAAGTCTTGATATGCTTCTGTTTCACTAATTAGCATTTGTAAAAACTCATAAGTTCTTATCTGCGTACAATATCTTTTAGAAAGTTTATCTCCAAAATCTAATGTAATATAGACTTTCTTACGCTTTGAAAAATATACATCACAATGAGTAATATATTTTACCATTCTAGTACAGCGAATAATAAATAATTGCTATATTAAACCGATGCCACTTCCTCTTCACTGATTTCATCCATTTTATACTTCCAGTGATAAACTACAGGCTCACGGTTTATTTCGTCAAAATACTTGTAAATTCGTTCTTCCAATTCCTGTTTGCTATTGACACGAATTCCACGAAGCATCTGTCTGGTCATCTTACTGAAGAAGCTTTCAATCATATTTAACCATGAGCCATGTTTCGGAGTAAACACAAATTTAAAACGTCCCTTTGGCAGCGTATCCAGAAAGCGCCGTGTTTCTTTAGAAGTATGTGCGGAATGATTATCCAGGATGATCCGGATTGTATCCTGTGATGGATATTTTTTATCCAGTATCTTTAAAAACTCAATAAAATCAGAACTCTTGTGAGTCTCACTTACTAACGGGATGGCTTCTCCTGTAAGCAGATCAATGCCTGCCAGCAAAGAGAGCGTTCCAAGACGTTTGTATTCTGCATCACGATATACCTCTCCGTGTTCCGGTGTCGGGCGTAAATCCGGTGCAGTATTGGAGATTGCCTGAATACCCGGTTTCTCATCATAGGACACCGTAATCGTCAATTTATAATCGTCTGGAACAATGAGATCACCATTCTCATCAAACTGCATTTCAATCTGTTTGTAGACCAGCAGGACTTCATGCATTTTTGATTCAAAATCAGGATCCCTCTTTTCGCAGTAATATTTGATTTTAAAGGGTTTCATATCCTGTTCCCTGAGGAATTTCTGGATATAAGGTTTCGTAACTGTTGAAAGTCTTGGATATCCCGCCTCCTCTGCATGTTTCTGAATGTATTTATGGAGAGAAGCCAATGTCCACAGTTCCTGCACATAACCGAGTTCTGCCGGTCTCTGACACGCAATACTGATCATCCATGCCTTCGCATCGTCGGTGATTTCGGATGGACGTCCAGGACGCTGAACATCAAACAGTGCAGCATCCACACCGCCTTTATGAAACTTCGAAACACAAAGGCGTACCGTGGCAGTGCTGATTGCAAGTTTATCAGCAATTTCCTGGAATGTCATTCCATCGGCTTTATATAAAAGAATCCTGGCACGATCCACGACTTGTGCCTGAATGGTTCTCTTTTTTGATAATGATTTAAGGTAATTCCTGTCTTCATCTGACAGAGGAAGATATGTTTTTCTCATAGCGTTCATCCTTTCTTTGATAACACTATTTTACCATACATCATCTCAAAAATATATAGCAGAAATTTAATTTATTCTATACTAGTGGCATTAGCACTAATTTTACAATAAGAATTCGGAGCAACAAAAAATTCAATATTATCTGCTAGCAAATCATCTTGAATGTCTAACATTTCTATAACACAAAATGATTTTCTACTCCATTTTCCACTATACAAAATTATACGATTTATAAACTGTCCTTTTTGACTATTGTTCGTTACAACAAATGTAGGTTTTTTATCCACGTTATACATAAAAGAAAAATAAATATTGAATTTTCTCATATATGGTAACATTGCAATACACCCTACTATAAATGTAATTAATATTCCTAAAATTTGCCCTATGGCACTAATTGCTTCCCAATTCATTATTTTTTACTCCTCCAGCAGTATGAATTTTAGGTTAGTAAAAAACTCAATCTATAATACATTTTATCTTATTTTCAGAACACTTTCTGTATATACGGCTTGTGGACAATATTCTTTAATCAACGCAATAGCTAATATTTTTTCCGCTTCACTCATTTTAGGTCCAAATACAATTTCTATTTCTTCTAGCACTTTATCATCTATTTCTAAAAACAATTGATTATATGGTGGCTTTGATAATGTGTCCTCAATTCTTCTAATTTGTTCTTGATGTTTTTCAAAACTAGCCGGATAAGCCTCTTTTAATCCCATAGGAGAAAGTGAAATTATATATCTCCACTCTTTCTGAAAAGCCCAATTTGTTCTTTTAAATCGTCCTATATCTTTTAATGAATAGGAAATAGATATATTACCCTGGGTAATATCAGACATTGTTTTGGCTTCCAAAAACTTTTTAACTGCATCTTCACAAGATTCTGTTCTAATTTTGGGAAATAACTTATCTTGAGAATCTGTATATTCAATCTTTTCTAAATGTGGTTCTGTAGAAACAATACTAGCCTTGTTTTCTTCGTATATTTTCTTCAAATTTATATATGTATCTACATCTTCAGATAAAAAATATTCTCCTTTTTTAAATCTATATTTTTTAAACGGAAATTCAGGCATTCGTATTCTAACGCCATGCATATTCGGTGTATATAAATTCCACAAAGGTATAGATTCCTCTGAATCTTCAGTCCAGCAACTCACATAGACAAATTTTCCAAACTTCCCCATATCTTCTGTTTCTGCTTCATCAAGGTCATCAACGTACAACAAGTTATTAAAGCAAATTGTTTTATTTCTCAAAATCAAAGCTAATGTTTCTAAACTTGTATAATGGTATAAATATTTCATTCTCTACTATCTCCTTTTTCGTCATATCGGAACATTTTTCAAAAGTTGTAAAATCGTTGTAATACACTCTCCTATTGTAAGGAAATCTGCATAAAATAAGGAGATTTGGGCAAAAGAAAAACTCCTGCCGTGGCAAATAAATAGTACTTTAATCATCTTTTTATATCTCCATTTAAGTCCAGTATTTCTTCTCAAACGCTTGATATTTCAGGGTTTTCCGACTTTTGAGTTTTCCTTTATTTTCAAGGTATCTTCTCAAATCTTCTCGTATTTTCTTATGTTTTTCCCTGCAATCTTGGTAAATCCGTTGGTAAAGCAAGCGTCCTTACCAACGGGCTTTTTTAACTATTCGCTATCCGATATACTTCTTCCTTTGCATCATCAAAATTCACATGGGTGTAAGTGTTCAAGGTTACACTGATGTCTGCGTGACCCATGATATACTGCAAGGTTTTCGGATTCATCCCGGATTTTGCCATATTAGAGCAAAAGGTGTGCCTGCATACATGAGGGGTAACTTTCGGCATCTGGATACGGTAAATCCTGTTGTATTTCTGAATGATATGCTCCAGATACTTTTCCCAGTGAAGGGCAACCATCGGCATATCGTTTTTATCCAGAAACAAAAATCCTGCATATCCTTCCACCATCGGTTCAACTTTTGGTGTCTTGCGGTTGGCAATGATTCTGCGAAAACACGCTGCGACAGCTTCCGTCATCGGCACATAGCGGATGCCTTTGTCAGTTTTTGGTTCTTCAATTACATACTGCATCTGTGCAGTACGCTGTAACTGATGGTCTACCTTGATACGCATTTCTCCAAACTCGATTTCTGAAACCGTCAGTCCACAGAACTCTGAGATACGAAGCCCTGTGTGAAAAAGAATATAGATTGCATCATAGTATCTGCTAAAATGTTTATCTTCCTGAATAAACTTTAGCAAATCTCTCTGCTGCTTTCGGGTAATCGCTTCTCTGGTAACAGAATCATTGACAATGACGGATGCAAGCTCAAATTCAAATGGATTTTTACGAAGCAAATCATCGTCTACCGCCATCTGAAATGCTGGTCTGAGGACTCCCCGGATAGAATGAATGGAACTGTATCCCCGCCCATCAATTTGTTGGAGCTTAATCAACCATGCCTTGGCGTCTGACAAACGCACCTTATCAATTCGCAGATTCCCAAAACTCTCTTTTTTCAGCATATTGATGACCGTTTTATATCCGGCAACCGTATTGTGACGAACTCCTGTTTTCAATGAAACATACTTTTCTACCAGTTCCAAAACAGTATAGTTGCCACCGTTGGTTACGATACGGTCAAACAAATCCGCTTCAATCTGTTTTTCTTTCTCACGCAGGGAAGGCTCCCGCTTCTTCCCTTTTGGCATTGGATCATTCTTGTCCAAACGCCAACTGTATACATTTTTCTCTTTTCCGTCCTCATCAATATAGCGGAACCGATACCTCCCATCTTTACGCTGGTACTCGCCCTCTCGCAAAATCCGATTACGGTTATCTCGTCTTTTCTCACTCATCGTGAACTCTCCTTTCAAAAAAAGAGAGCCAGACTTGCACTTTTATCATAGCACAAATTCAGCTCTCCGCATAGTTATATCATGTGAAATCGGTAAATCTGTCAGCTCTGTTTACACAGCAGTAGCCTGATCCAGATACCTCTCAAATTTCTCACGCTTAATGAGGGCACGATTGCCGTTCATCACATAAAAATCCTCATTGGGATGTGTGTCAATAAGCGTTCTCAATTTTCCTTCACCGATATGATAATATCTGGCTGCTTCCTCAATGGTAAGCGTATATCTACGCCACACCGGAATATCCGAGTAATTTTTTCCTTCAATATTCATCTTATTATTTGCCATAGGCAGTTATCCTCCATAACTATCGTTGTCGCAGCATTCGCCAAATGGCTACGCATGCGTATCCGCTTGGCTCATTGCCTGCGCACATGAAAACAGCCAGACAGAGGATGTCGGCAACGAAGTCCGGCAACGGGCTTCAAAAGACCTTGCAAACAATCTCAATCTGGCGATGGTTACTATTTATACTTTTCTTTTATTTTTCTGTTGTTTTGGTTGTCATAGGGGAGAAAAGCCGATAGTTTCGGGATTTTCCCCGGCAACCGGCTCGGCAACGGGATAGCAACAGGGGGTGCAACGGGCTGTCATTTTCAGAATGGAAGCTCCATCTGTTCTGTGACCTCCACAAAACCGTCCATTATTTTTTCAGACGGGTTGCTGGAGTCCGTTGCCGGGTTTTCACGCTCCCAGCCCTTTTGTCTGCCATATTCGGAAAACATTCTTGGGTTCGGAAAGTACCGCCAGCCGGAAATGCACTGGTTCATAATCTCGTTGATTTCCCGGATTTCCCATTGCTTCGGCTCGTCAAAGGGGTGGTTCAGCGCCTCCTTGAACAGCTGCTTGGAGCAGACCATGCTCCCGGTGTACTTATCAAGATACGCCTGTATCATCCCGGCTTTGGTGTCCTCTGGCATAAAATCCCGCTGGTGTTCTTTGAGATACCGCTGCATGGCAGGGCTGAACGCCAGCTTGAACCTGCCGCTTTTATAAATCTCCATCGCTTCCGCCCACATCTGCTCGATATAGGCTCTGGAAGCAGCTTCGTCCTCCAAAATGTGAACCTCGGCTTGCTCCGGATACACCATGACCGGGATAAAGCGGCGGTTGCCGGAACGATCAAGAGGCAGGCAGTCAAGGGCATTGGAAGTGCCGCCAAACACGCACTGACGGGGGCGGTCTGCCGGGTGGGTTTCATAGGGTATCTTGTAAACCTCTTTCTGCCGGCTTAAAAATGACTTGATTTCCTCAATGCTTTTGGCGTTTGCGGTTGCCATCATTTCCGACATTTCAATAATCCAGTGACCTTGCAGCTTGCGGTACACATTGTCATCGTCCAACTTCCGCAAATCATCGGAGAACCACTTGTCCCGGACTGCCAGCAGACGGAAGAAGGTGGACTTGCCAGCCCCCTGACCGCCTACCAGACAGAGCATGATTTCAAATTTGCATCCCGGCTGAAAGGCTCGTGAGATTGCACCCAGCAGGAACAGCTTCAACGCTTCATAGGTGTAATCGTCTGCGTCAGCCCCCAGAAAGTGCCGCAGGCAGAAACGGATTCGCTCTGTCCCGTCCCACACAAGGGTATTGAGATAGTCCCGGATGGGATGGTACTTGTTTTCATTCGCCACAATCCCGATGGCGTTATCAATCTTCTTCTCATTGATAAGCCCGTAGGTTTCTTCCAGATAGAGAAGCAGATACTTCATGTCCGTATCGTTCAGGGCGGTGCTTTCCCTGTGGAAGCCGATGGGCTTTATGATGTCCTTGCGGTCGGTCAGGATGTTGTATGCGATAGCCCCGGAAAGCAGCGGGTCACGCTGGAATACGGTCAGGCAGTTCCGTATGCTCTGACGGACACCGCCTTTCTCGGTAGTTTCCAGCCCCTCCTTGATTTCCTCAATGCTCTGGGGTGGCTGCATGGCGTTCATGGTGTTTTTTAGTTCTTGCTGCGTCTGCGGCGGCAAGCTCTGCCATTCGCTGTTCAAGCTGTATCACATCCTTTCCGTAGTCCGTAATCAAAGCCGCTTTTTCCTCTGTTTCCCCGAACAACAGCACATCCAGCAGATATTCCACTTGGGCTTGCTTCTGTAAGGCTTCCACAAACCGGGGATGAAAGGCTTCCTCTGGGGAGTGCGGGGCGTAGTCTTTTCTCCATGCCATAAGCAAGTGATGATAATCGGCAAGAATACGGAAGCAGCGGTTTTTTGCTTCCTGAAACTGTTCCTCCGGGGATTTCTGCCGGGGCTTGGGCTTTTTTGCCTTTCCCGGCGGTTTCCAGTCCTCATAGGAAAGCCCGAAGTCCTGTGCCAGTTGTATGGCGGCTTCTTTCCCAGCCCATACAGGGCGGCAGCAAAATCAATCACATCCCCATCCGCACCGCAGCCGAAGCAGTGGTAACGCTGATCCAGCTTCATGCTTGGGGTTTTATCGTTATGGAACGGACAGCAAGCCATCCTGTTCCGACCTACATGGATTCCATAATGCTCCGCAGCCTGTCTTGTTGTGACGGACTGCTTCACAGCTTCAAATACATTCAAATCTATCCCTCCTTGAAAAAAAGAAAAGCACCTGACATTCTCTGATTGAAAATGGCAAGTGCCTGTTAAAGTTCCATATCCTGTTGTCTGTGTTTCGTCTGTGCTGGGGCGGTTCTTTGTGCTTTTTTCTCATCTGCCTTATCCTGCAAGACTTCCTTGATGGGCTGCTTCTTGGGCGGCTCTTTGCTTTCCTCTGTGCCGGGTGTGGCTTTCCGTACCCAGTAGCGGATGTCCCGCAGCTTCTTCAAATCCTCTTGTACCTCGGTCAGCGGTACTTTCATCTCTGCGATTTCTTCCAGAAGTGTTTCCTGCTCCTGTTGCAGTTCCTTTTGAGTGCTGTCCTTATCGTCCGGGTGCTTGGCAAGGTAGGCAGCGGCTTTCTCATATCGGGCAACCTCCGGGTGTTCCTGTTTGAATTTCTCCTTTGTTTTCTTAAAAAATATCTTCTGGTACTTCTCATAGACAGGCTTACATTCCTTGCAGTCTGTCCGGCTGGCAAGAATCCCGTCAATCACTTTGCTTCGGGCTTCCTTTGGCTTCATCTGATTGCGGTAATCGGCTGCTGATTTCCCGGAAGATTCCAGAAATGCTTCTAAGTCCTCCACAGTAGAAAGCCCTTTTTGCCGGAGATAGGACAGGGCTTCGCTGACTGCTTTTAAGTCCTGTGAAGTCCCCCTGTTCTGTCCAGCCCTTGTCCAGTCCTTCCGTTCTTCCTTTCGTATCTCCATATACTTCATCAGCAGAGTGGGAAGAAGTGTCGCTTCCTCCGCCGCTTTTTGTGCAAGCAGCTCTTTCCGTTTTTCTCCCAGCTCGGTAATCCAGCCTTTGAGGTTTTGGATAAGCTGCCGGATGGACTTCATCAGGCAGTTGGCGGCTTTGATTTCCCGGTTCAGATTTCCGATATTCGTCTGGATACCACGCTTTTCCATCTGCCGGACAGCAGCCCCCTCATGGACAGTAGGGACAATATCAAGCCCCTGTCTGGCATAGGAACGCAAGTCCACACGCTCCGGGCGGTCATTGGTTTCCAGATAGCGGTTCTGGATTACTTCCCATTCATGCCGCCAGATTTCACAATATTTCTGGTCGTTCCAGTCAACCGTATCCTCCTTGTGGCTTTTCCACCTGCCGGACGGAAGTTTTATCCGTTCTCCGCTTTCATCAAGGTCATAAACCTTGCGGCTCTTGGGAAGCCATTTCCCATGTTCGTCTATTGCCCTCATAGTGAGCAAGACATGGGCGTGGGGATTGTGTCCCGGCGGATGGGGGTCATGGATGGCAAAGTCAACGATCATGCCTTTGGAAACAAACTGCTGCTCACAAAACTCCCGTACAAGGACAGCGTACTGGTCAGGCGGTATCTCTCTGGGAATGGTAAGCACCCACCGCCTTGCAAGCTGGGAGTTCCATTGTTTTTCCACAGCTTCGGCGGCGTTCCATAGGGTATTGCGGTCTGCATACTCCGGCGGGGCATTTGCCGGGAGCAGGATTTCATTGTGGACGATACCACGCTTTTCCGGGTAGTGCTTCACTTGCTGGTCGTATTCACAGAACAGCTTTTCGCCACTCTGGTAAGCAGCGGCGGCAACCGCAGACTGTCGCTGGCTGCGCTGCACAATCGTGATTTCGTTGTGTGGACAGGGCATTTCGTGTCCCTCCTTTCGGTAATTGGTGGATGGGGTGGCGTTTTACCACCTCATTTTGAGCAGAAAAAAAGCAGGAGACCTTTTTTCAGATTTCCTGCTCGGTGTGCCGCTGTGTGGGCGGCGGGTATTTAGTTGTAAAAGTTCGGGGCAAGTTGACCCGATGTGTTAATGACAATCTTAAGTTTATTATAATTTTTCTTTTATAATAGATTTTCTTGCGATTGACTTTACCAACAGCATCATAGGACGGCGTAATTCATCTTGAAAGCCTGGAATATCCATCATTTCTTGCGGCGGTTCTGCTTCTTCTACCACTTTAAGTTCAAAACTGTTATTCAATAACCCCATCATAATTTGCGTAAGTGTGTGGTGTTGCTTTACTACATCACATCCTAAAAAATGTGTTTTTCGCTCCCCTGAGAAAAAATAATTGTCAATGGGCCAGTACTTTGGAGTTCCTACATCTGTATAAATCCAGTCTTGTCCAACTCCGGCAGTAAAAACGGGATGTTCAATATTAAAGAGAAATATTCCATCTGGTTTCAATGTTCTATGAATTTTTTGGAAGATAAGTTCTATATCTTCAATATAGTGCAATGCCAGATTTGAGATAACACAATCCCATGTATTCTCTGGGTATTCGTATTCATCTATTCCACAAACACGATACTCTATTTGTTCTCCTGCATTACGCTTTTTTGCTTCTTCAATCATCTTACTGCTTAAATCTATTCCCAATACATGCGCAGCTCCCTGTTCAGCCGTAAATTTGCAATGCCATCCATAACCACAACCTAAATCAAGAATCTTTTTTCCTTTGACCGAAGGAAATAACGGTTTCAATTGGTGCCATTCTCCGGCAGCACTTAGACCTTCTCGACTACGGGGCATTTTTGCATATTCGTCGAAAAAATTCTTATTGTCATATTCATTATTCATATCTAATATCCTCCGAAACTGAAATTGTTTTTATCTGTCAACCATTGTAATTTCTCCATAAGATTCCCTCTACCAGTTCATCTTTATTACTGCTTTCATTATACTTCATTACCTCCTGAAAAGATAGCATATTTTATGAAACTTGTCGGCTGGGAACAGCTTGCAACGCAAGGTGTCCCCAGATGGCAAGTCCACAAAAGGGTAGCTGGCGGCAGCCAGCGCAGGGGTGCAAAACGTCCGGTGGACGTTTGCCCTGCACCGACCGAAGCGGAGCGGAGACGGCATAGCGTCCCCTGTATGATTTGGAGCAGACCATGACTGCGAAAAATCACAGCCCTCCGGCGAGGAGCCTTCGGAGAACGCAATGCACCAACCTCTGGGTGGTGTATAATTGCGCCCTTAGTAAACTAAGGGGTCTCCGGCTTCTCCCGTTCCAGCAGTTTTTTCAATAGTTCCTGCGTGTCCTGTCTGTGAAAAATGAGTTTCAACAACAGCATGACATCATCATCTGTCAGGCGTTCCGGCTCTTGCAGAAAACTTTCCAGCATACCGCCACGAGTACAGAGCCGGTGCGTCCGTTCCTTTCGGGTAAGCTGCTTTAACTGGTGCTGCAATGCCTTTTCATCATTGATGGCTTTCCGCAGTTTCTTTTCGCTTTTCTCCAACTCCCAGTTGAGCTTTTCCAGCTTTGAGGTATCAGGCAAGGGCAGCGTCCTCCTTTCCCGGTATCAGCACATAAATCCTGTTTGGCTCTCCAACGCCCTGACGCACCCGCATGATAAGTCCGGCGGTTTCCAGTTCATTCAGAGAACGCTTGACCGTCATGGGACTGCGGGACAGGACTGCGGCAATGGCTGTAACAGGGAAGCAGACAAACAGGATTCCGTTCTCATCCTCCTGTCCTTTAGAGAGCATAGCGTCCAGCATCCGGCAGTACATAACCTTTGCGGTGCTGCTGACTGGAAATCCTGTCAATGCTCTGGGAAATGGCATACAGGGCGGCAATGGTGTGTCTATCGTCATAAATTCAAAATTCATTCGGTGTGTTCCTCCTTTTTCTTGGCTCGTTTGGATAAATAACGGGGGCAGTCAACCACAACCGCCCGGAAGCTCTGCTTGCACCCATGCTGGCATTTCCGGCATAATTCGTTGTAAGTGACACGCCCCCGGTCATTGAGGTAAAAGGAAAGCTCATGTTTCCTCTTTTTGCTCATTCTCGGCATATTGTGTTTCCTCCCGTTTTCGTGTATTGTTTCGGGGCGATTTTCGGCAAAAATACAGCCATAGAGCCGCTTAAAATCTCCCGAAGTATCAGCGATAGGGTAGACTGTCCCCCTATCAGATTGTCGTGTTTCGGTATCATTTCGGTGTCAGTTCGCCAGTTCTCCCTGGTGTCGTTCCTCCCCTGAATCTCACAGCGGCGTATCGCTCCCTTTGGTACGCTCGTTTTGGTCAGGATTCCTCCACATCCCTGCCAAAAGTCATGGCACTACATCGCCGGGGAAGCATATCCCACACAGGCTGGTCATTCGATTGGAATAATCCATCGATGAACTACCTGTATCATAGAACATTTTTGTGCCCTGTGCCGTATGTCCACAAAGTAGGAATTAGTGGTAAAAATCAGAAATTTCCACGATTGCAGAAAGTGTGATATAATCCAGTTAAGCGGCAGCAATGAAACCGTTGGAAAGGAGCGTGTGCCCATGAAAGGAGCGACAAGCATACAGGAACGCCTTTGGGAACTCCGCAAGGACAAAGGCTTAAATCTGGAAGAATTATCAGAGTTGACGGGTATTTCCAAATCAGCTCTTGGAAGTTATGAAAAAGAGGATTATAAGGAAATCAATCATGGCAACCTTATCACGCTGGCAGACTTCTATGGAGTTTCCGTTGATTATCTGCTGTGCCGGACAGAGAACAGGGAGCAGATCAACACGCCATTGACGGAACTGCATTTGAATGATGAGATGGTCGCACTTCTGAAAAGCGGTCGGATTAACAACCGTCTGCTCTGTGAGCTTGCCACACATAAAGATTTTATCAAGTTTCTTGCAGATATTGAGATTTATGTAGACGGGATTGCCACCATGCAGATTCAAAACCTCAATGCACTTGTCGATACTGTCCGGCATGAAATCATTGAACGGTATCGCCCCGGCGAAGATGACCCACATTTGAAGGTGCTGCAAGCTGCCCATATCAGCGATGATGAGTATTTCAGCCACATGGTTCTGGATGACCTCAACCGGATTATCCGGGATATTCGGGAAGCCCACAAAAAGGACAGTGAGAGTGCGCCCCAGACCACTGTTGCCGATGAACTGAAAGAAAATCTGGAAGCGGTCGAAAATTTCAAGGGCAGCCGGGATGAAAAGTTGGTTGTCCTTTACTGCAAGCAGCTTGGTATCAACTATAAAAATCTGTCAGACGAAGAATTTCGCTGGCTCATTCGGATTTTCAAAAAATCAAAGAAAATGGGAACACCTATCAGCCGGAGGAAAAAACGGTAAAGAAAAACCGCTGTTTCATGGTTTGTTAGCTTCCATGTAGCAGCGGTTCTTGCTGTGGTTATTCAGTTGAAAACCCGAATAATAATCTAAAAATTTTTTATTTCTTCTTTTGGTTCTGATAGCACAATATTAGTTTCAATTATGGAATATTTAATTACAATTATGACAATACAGCAAAATTTGACATCATGTTCGATGTACTAAGAGCAAAAGACTTTGATTCTTTCGAAAATTCATATTGTCCTAAATTCGTATAATATCTACCTCCCGTATACTGGGTTACAAAAATAGCCTCATAAAACCGTATAATTACTTCTTCTTGCGTTACTAATTTCTTTCCATCTTCTTGTTCAAATGATTCGTCATGATTTAACATATTTTCTAACACACGGTTTTGATCGTCCGTATCAAATAGTTTTTTTAAAGGATCACCGTCTTTCCCGTTAATAAAATCATCATATTTAGAAATATCTGCAATTTTCAAACCAATCAATAACGGAACAATGTAGATCATAATAATTTGTCTTCCTTTTCCATCAGAAAAAGAAAAATCATATTTTCCGCTATCATGCGTTGGTTCATATACAGCAGCCTTAACCTGTGAATAAAATCTTGTGATTTCACGCAATTCAAAATTGAACATTTTTATTACTCTTTTTGTTATAATATCAACATAATATCTGGATTCAAGTCCGATTTGATTATAAAATTTGTCCATATCAGCAGGAGGCATCGTAATTCGCAAGTCAAAGAATCTATCTAAATATCTACACGAATCAAAATTTGTTCCATAATAATGTTTTATTGTATGTTGTAACTGTTCCAAATTAACAGAGAAAACGAAAGTAATTCTGTCGTCAAATATGTAATGCTTTATTTGTTCAAGAAGATGAACTGTAAAAGTTGGCTTACACCTATCCAATTCATCAACAAAAATAACCAATCTATTTCCTCTTTCAGCTAATAATCCCGTTAAAAAATCTTTTATTTTACCCTCAATATCTTTCTGCTCCTTAAATTTTGTAAATGGATCATCTGATGACAAGGCGTCTTTAATTCCGTTAATATTGTGTCCACTAATCGCTTCTACAATTGCACCAGCAATCTTAACAATACTCTTATCTGATAATGAAAAATCCACACATAGCTGTTTTGTAATCTCATAAATTAACGAAAGAATAGGTTCTGTATCATTATCATTCTCCCAGGCATCATAGTATACCGCTATGCTACAATTATCACTATCTTGTCCATTATTCGGAAATGAAAGTCTGGCTGTAACTTTTGCTCTCTTTTCCTCGTCCATAACACTTGATGGATTTAATGCATTAATTACCATCTTTGTTTGACGGACAAAAAAGGTTTTTCCACTGCCCCATCTTCCATCAATTGCCATAGCACTTGCAAATTCCTGAGCTTGCAAGATATTATAAAAATAGACAATATCCTTATTTCTATTAATAGTATCTTTATATAAAGTTTCAATCAAATTTTCTTCTGTCGGCAACATCTCATATTTTTCCATAATCTACCTCTTCTAATAAAAAACTGTTCTGAATTATGTAAGCTTCTTCTTTGCAACTTTCGGATTTGTAATATTCATTCTATCATATCGTTATGAATAAATCATCTCATGTAAAATAATTTCTTCTGCCCGGTTGTGAATGTTATTGCACCGTTGCACCCATTCCATTTGACAGGTACGCTTCAATTCCTCGGTCACGCCCTCGGCAGCTTTCATCTGCTCCATGATGGTCTCTAACCGTTCCTGTGCCTGTTCATTCAGGTCTGCAAGATATGTCCATAACTCCCCAGTCAAGGTCAATATGTTCAATCTGGCTGGGTGGACTTCTCTTAAATATCCCCGGTGCATCCGGCCGTACTTTCCAATAGGGCGGTGTTCCTCTGGAATCTTCAAGTCAAGGATGTAATACTCTCCTACCAATGTATAATGTAGTCCATTATTTTCATCGTAAATGTGTTTCTTCAATTCGTTCATCTTCTTAATCTCCTCATTCTGGTTTATTTTTGCAAGTCTGGCTCTCCAGAAATATTGGTAAATCATTGGTAAAATTGAGAATGGAACACAAGAACTGCTATTTATAGAAGTATTTAAGACGATTTGAAACTTTTTATTCTTAACAGTAAATCCTGCCGTGGCAGATGAAAAGCACTTTTATCATAGTAATTGTTTGCTCCTTTTTGCTCCTTTTTGCTCGGAAATGCCCAGTTTTGCGGGCATTTCCAGTGTTATGGTTAAATTGTTGTTTGCATGTTAACTAGGCAAATTATAGCATAATTTAGCAAGTTGTGACTAGCTGTTAGTAGTAGAAATAGTAGTAAAGCGGAAAGTCTTACTACTAAGGGTTAGGACTATTCTTTTTATGAATAATCTTCAATGCATCTTTACTTGGCATTTCATAATGTTTTAACTTCTCATTATTTCTCAATATTTCATAGCAAGAAATCGATGTATACGATAGTAATTTAATAACTGCAACACCAAAATAGAGACATACGCCCGTTGAACAAGCATATTCCCCTATAATACCATGTGCAACCTCATTACGGATGTAAACGGTAAATAGTAGGTACCAAGATTTTTGCTAGTTTTCATGAGATAATTACTTTAAAAAATCTAAGGTTTTTTAGAGGAGGATAATCTCATGGATAAAATAACTCATAAAGTTCGGTGTGAGCAATGGACAAATATCATCAAAGAATGTCTTGCTAGTGGAATGCCTAAAACGACTTGGTGTCGAGAGCATGGTATTTCAGAGAAATCATTTTTTTACTGGCAACGAATTCTTCGAGAAGAAGCGTATCTCACTACATTAGAGAACACCTTAACCCCTGTCGTCAAAGAGAACACAGCTCCAACAACTACAGATTTTATTGAAATCAAAATGACCGATCAAGCAAGTATACCTGCTAGTCCTTTTAAACCGGATGTTATTATCCGAAGAGGTTCTGTTTCAATTGAAATATCAAATACAGCAACGGAAGATCTTCTCAAAAAGGTTGGAGGTCTTCTCCATGCTTAATGATGCTGTTGGATTTGAAAAAATTTTTATTGCCACGGGATACACCGACTTGCGACGTGGGATTGATGGTTTGGCATCTACTATTAAATTTCAGTTTGAATTGGATCCTTTTCAAAAGCATGTCTTGTTCTTGTTTTGCGGAAAACGAACCGATCGAATTAAAGGGCTTGTTTGGGAAGGTGATGGATTTTTGCTTCTCTATAAAAGACTAAACATCGGTGGCTTTAGTTGGCCACGTACAAAGGAAGAGGCTATGGAGATTACGCCAGAGCAGTTTCAAATGTTGATGCAGGGATTGTCAATTGTTGCAAAACATCCGATCAAAGAACTGAAAGATCCGCCTAAAACTATGTAGTATTGTGCAATTCGTAGAAAATTTTTTTCCTTTTTTGTACGCTTGAAAAGGTCATTTACTATTAAAAAAATAGTTATTCACAATCAGAATCTTACGGGAACGATTCTTGGCATTAAATATATGTTTGATGCAATGGTTGTGGATAACAGTCATAAATACCTCAGAAACTTGAGATATTTATGATTGTTATTCACCGTCAAAATGACGAATAACAAAAACAAGTGGATTCGCCAAAACTCCTGATTTCTGCTAAAATACTGCTAGAAAGAAAAGGGGTTCAGAACAATGGCATTTAAATTCACTGAAGAACAACCGAATACATTGGATAAGTCTTTCATCGTAAATTTATTCCTTCAACTTCAGGATCAGAATGATAAGCTGTCAGGCGAGATCCAGGAGCTGAATAAAAAAATGGAAGTATTGATTGAGCAGATTACACTTGCTAATAAAAATAGATTTGGAAGAGCTTCTGAGAAAATGATGGATACTTCACAAATCTGTTTTATGGAAGTTGATGGAACCATTGTTTTCTTCAATGAAGCAGAAGCTGTGTCTGATCTGGATGCAGAGGAACCGGATACTTTAGAAAGTAAACCAGTGCGAAAGCCAAAAGCAGTCGGTAAAAAAGATGCTGATATCAAAGGTCTTTCTGTTAATGTCATTAATCATTACATGACAGAAGAAGAATTAACAGAAGAATTCGGAGAAAACGGATGGAAACAGCTTCCAGATGCAATCTCGAAGCGGTATCGTTTTATTCCAGCAAAGGTAGAAATCGATGAACATCATGTCGGCGTTTATGCAAGCAAAAACGATGGTCGTATTCTAAAAGCAGATCATCCAAAGGCTTTGTTACATGGTAGTTTGGTATCTCCTACGATTGCAGCTGCAATTATAAATGGTAAGTATGTAAATGCAATCCCTTTATATCGTTTAGAGCAAGAATTCTCCCGCTATGGATTGACCATCACACGTCAAAACATGGCTAATTGGCTGATACGATTAGGGGAAAGCTATTTAGCAGTTCTTTATGATTATCTTCATCAAAAGATTTATGATTATCATGTAATCCAAGCAGATGAAACGCCAGTTTTAGTCAATCGTGACGGACGTTCCGCTGGATCAAAAAGCTACATGTGGGTATATCGTTCGGGACATCTTTATGCGGATAAACAGATTGTCTTATACGATTATCATAAAACTCGCAACAGCTCACATCCACGAGAATTCCTTCGAGATTATTCCGGGATTTGTGTAACGGATGGATATCAGGTCTATCACACGATTGAAAAGGAACGTGAGGATCTACGGATTGCAGGATGTTGGGTTCATGCTAGAAGGAAGTTCGATGAAGCACTCACCGTAATTCCGAAAGCTCATCAGAATAAATCCGATGCTTTTCTGGTAATCAAACAGATCTGGGCGATATATCGAGAAGAAGGTAAGTTGAGTCAATTATCTTCTGAAGAAAGACTTATGCAGCGACAACTGGTTATAAAACCATTGGTTGATGCCTTGTTTGTGTACCTCAAAAAGATGGAACCAACAGTGCCCGCAAGCGGACAATTTCGGAAGGCCTATACATATATCTTAAACCAAGAAAAATATTTACGTGTTTTTCTTGAAGATGGAGAAGTTCCGATTGATAATAATGCTAGTGAACGAGCAATCCGTGGATTTTGCATCGGTAAGAAAAACTGGCAGATGATTGATACAATCAACGGTGCGCATTCTTCAGCAATCATTTATAGCATTGCTGAAACAGCAAAGGCAAACAACTTAAAACCATATGATTATTTTCTATATCTCTTAGAAGAGATTCCAAAACATATGGATGAAGAAGATCGTTCCTTCCTAGAAGATCTGTTACCATGGTCTCAAAAACTTCCGGAAGGAATTAGAAAACAATAGTAACCAGGAACCGCCCGACATGGCGGTTCTTTATTTTTTAAGGTACTCGCTTTTGAGCGTTTACAAGAAAAATGCCCTGATCAACCAACATTTCTTGTCAGTCAATTAAGGCATTTCCGCTTAACTAATAAATATTCTGTTGTAAATAATCTCAGAGCAAGTTCCACCATGTTTAGCGAAAATGATTTTATCATTCTTCTTACATTGTCACTTGCTGGAGATTACGCATTCCCCAGACCCACGTTCTATATTGTCTTTGTAGGTTAGAGCAAGTTCCACCGTGTCTGACAATAACTCATTTTCATGAATTTTGTCATCACGAACTTGCTGGGGATTATCATTCCCCAAACCCACAAGACACAGCATTTTTCAAGAGCAAGTTCCACCGCGTGATACAGAAACTCTATTCATGTTTCTAAATCACACGAACTTGCAAGGGAATTCAACTCCCCAGCCCTTCGAAAAACAGCTGTTCTATCTTTGGTTCCTTACGTCACAGTCTTGCAGGCAAGGGAACATAGTAATTCAAAAAACAAATTACTTTATTTAACTTTCTGTTTTCAGTACATAATCATTCTTAATGCGTTCAAAATCTGTATACCATTTTTCTCCCCAGTTAGCATTCAACAGAAAAATCATTTCCTCCAGATTAAATATCTGTATTCTAGAATCCATTTCTTTCATTTCTTTGGTTGCATAGCCTGTTGTAAAAATGGTTGCACGTGTTGCTTTTTCATCTTGCATAACATACCCTAATGCACGCACAGTTTCTTTCTTCAAATCTGTTGTTTTATATAATTTGCATTCCACAAAAACTTTTTCTTGTCTTTCGTATTCATTGATTTCTGCAATTATATCTTTCCCTCCGTCTCTAGTAGCTTTTGTCAATGTTACTTTGTATCCCATTTTCTTATATAAAACTGCAATTAATATTTCAAAATCTCTAGAGGTCAGAGAAAAAATGTACTTACTTTTATCAGATGCATTTTGAATATATTTTGCTTCAATTATACTCATTGCATCACAAATCCCATTGATTCTAATATCTGGCATATACATGCACTCTGCATCAAAATATGTACCCAATGCATTCAGAGCTTTTAATGGTGAACTATCCAGTAATGCAATTATCCAAGTTAATCCTTCCCAAGCTTCTTGACCATTATTCACTCGATGTAATTTTTCATTATATTTAATTTGGTTAGATATCATTTCATATAAATCTGGATTATTCTCTTTATTCGTCACATCAGATGTAAACGCAATATATGCTTCTAAATCATTTGAATCTAATCCTAATGTAAACGGTTGCAATAATATTCTAAGCAAGGTTCTTACATCTTCATCAGCTTTTCTATTTATATTTTCAATATAATCCTCTAACCATTCATTGTATGGAATATAGAATTGCGGATAGACAAACTCTTTATTTTCTTTCCTTAATGCAATCCATTCTTCCAAAGAGTTATAATTATCTGTATATCCTAAAGGTTTATCCATCAATTCAATTATCCTCTTACTTATCTGATATTTTCTCTACAAGCACTTCTCTATTTGCGAAATCAATCCCTGATCTGCCGGCAACCAATCCACGCTATACAGTTTATCTTTGGTCAGCCATGCCGCCGCTTCATGTTCTTTCAGCACCAAATTACCAGCTTTAATCTTACAGATAAAACAGTCCATGGATAAATGGAAATTCGGATAGTCGTATTCTACGGTATCCAGCAATTCTTTCACTTCCACTTCTGTTTCCAGTTCCTCTCTTATCTCTCTGACAAGCGCTTCTTCTGGTGTTTCGCCAGCATCAATCTTTCCGCCAGGGAATTCCCATCCATCTTTGAACTCGCCATATCCACGCTGTGTTGCAAACACTTTTCCATTATCAATAATAATCGCTGCCACTACTCTAATTGTTTTCATATACCTTCTCCGCTTATATTATCATCATTAGCCTTAGCTTTTAATTCTTTAAGTTGCTTTTGTGTTTCTAACCGTAACTCTTTAAAAAGGTATTGATTAGAATCCAAACCACCATAAATCCAATTCGCACTTGCTTTAGCGTCTTTTTCTATTTGTAGCTTCTTTTCACACCAAGCTTCAAATATTCGTTTTGCTTCTTTATTTAACTCATGCTTATCCATTTACAATGTACTCATAAATATCTTCTCTTACAGGAGTATCCAATGCCCATTCAATTTCTACTGCTGTTTTATCAGTATTTGGCATCACAAATTCTTTTACCACTCCAGTTGAAGTCATTCGTCCAAGATAGTAGAACTCTTTTGAAATTTTATCGTCTTTATTCTTTCTCACAAAAAGTTGTACATCAATTCCTCTCTCTTTTGCATTCAAGAAATTCTGTACGTCTTCTGACTCAATACTACGTCCACTTTTTGAAATCGCAATTAAACGATTGTAGCTTGTAAAATGGTCTTCATATTTTGTTGTATCACTGATATCATCCTGCTTATCATAGTTAATAAACACTGGGAATGTCTTTGTTTTCTTATCATACTTGTAACCACCAATATTTAATGGCACCTCATTTCTTTCCCAATTCAACAAACGACAAGCATCTTCATATGTATATTTCTGATAAAGAACCAAATCTGTATCTTGATATCTCATACTGAAATTTTCTTTATAACGAGAAATACCAAAGTCAATAAGCTCTTCTAAAATATTGTAGAATTCTTCATTCTGAAGCATTTCTCCAAACGACTTAGACACGCAATAATCTGAACCTTCTTTTTCCAGAAATACACACTGAGAATATGTTTTCTTTGCTGCACTTGTTGGAAATTCATTTGTCATCATATTTACAACATTCTCTGCACAGTTGGCATCCATAGAACAGTTGTAATTTTCCTGCAAAGATTTCTTTAACAGTCCCATAATACCATGCTGATATTTGAGCAACCGTTTTAACATTTCCAACTCATGAATTCGTTTTCCACTGGCTAGCTTTTTAGAAACAAATTCAATTACCATTTCTTCATCTTTTGACAATCGAATTGTATACTCTTTTTCATATTTCACGAGGAACTTATAATAAGAACCTAGACTGTTGTTGTCAAAGATTCTAAGCACATCCATCTCACCATATTTATCAAAATCTGCAAGTGCTGGAATATGTCCCAACTTATTTTTCAGATTCGTATAATTCTCACGGATCAGCTTAATATCACTAAAGTTCGCATTATCGATTGCCTGGAAAATTCTCTTTCGAGAGATTTCATCAAAATGAATCGTACTCGCACCCGGAATGACACGACCACCTTCTGTTACGTAACGACGAATATTATCCTTGTTGTAACTTCTATCTCCTGAAAGGGCAATCGGAATCATAAAGTTATTACGATAGTTTCCAATAAAATCAATAACAACCACATATTCTTTGTCATCTGCTTTTCGAAGTCCACGTCCTAACTGCTGAATGAATATAATTGGAGATTCCGTTGGCCGAAGCATAATGACCTGATTAATTTCTGGAACGTCTACACCTTCCGAGAATATATCTACAGAAATAATGTAATCCAAGGCATCTTCTGATTCATCGCCAGCAAGTCGTTCAATCGCTGCAGCTCTTACACTCTCCGAATCGCTACCACTGAGCACAAGAGTCCTCCAACCTTTCTCGTTGAATTTAGCAGACAATTCTCTTGCTTCATCAATACAACTACAGAAAATCAACCCTTTGACTCTATCTCCACTATGTCCAAAGAATTCTGCCTGCTTCATTACATTCAGCACACGTTCATCTGAAGTTAAATATCTGAAATTCTCAACCTTTTCTTCCGATGATTTTCCTGCATCAGCAACGACTTCCAGATCTGTAATTCCAAAATAATGGAACGGACACAGTAAGTCTTCTTCCATGGCATTTTGCAGACGGATTTCATACGCAATCTGATGATTGAAAATCTCGTAAATATTTCTACCTTCCAGATTATCATCACGCTTGTCCGGTGTTGCAGTCATACCCAGCCATAACTTCGGCGTGAAATAATCCATAATTCTCTTGTAACTATCTGCGGAACTATGATGTGCTTCATCAATGATAATCAAATCCCAATGTTCTCTTTCATATCTACTCAGAGTATCTTCTTTGCTTAATGTCTGAACTGTTGCAAACACAAAATCTGCATCGTAATCCTGATATTTACCAGTCACCATGCCCATAGAAACTTTACCATCAAATACTTTACGGTAAGATTTCAATGCTTGTTTTGCAATCTGGTTACGATGAACTAAGAATAACACTTTTTTAAATTCCAGTTCTCTTGCTGCAAATGCAGAAGCATAGGTTTTACCGGTACCTGTAGCAGAAATCAATAATGCTTTATCTTCGTCAGCTTCATATATTTTTCTGAGATTATTGATAAAGCCAACCTGCATGGAATTCGGCTGCAAGCGATACACTTCCAAAGACGGAACTTCTGCTTGTTTCGCAATCTCTTTCTGTCTCTGAATAACCTTATTCTTTATATAAACATTCGTATATGCTTCAATAAACTGTTCAAATGACAATGACTGCGGTGCATTCCATAACTGCTCGAATTCTGCAACAACATTCTTTGTATATTCCCCCTGCTCTGTGGAAACAATTTTCGTATTCCATTCACGATTTGTTGTAAGCGCGCTAAGAGTCATATTAGAACTTCCGACAATAATTCGGTACATTTCCTCTTTCTTAAAAATGTATCCTTTTGTGTGGAATCCCTCTTTCGCATTCTCTGTTACAAACATTTTCAGTTCAATATTCTTAAAGTTAGCAAGGATACGAAGCGCCTTCGGATCACTAAAAGTCAAATAATCTGTTGTAAGAATCTTGCCAGGAATACTACGTTGTTCTAATTCTCGTAATGTCTGCAATAGAGGTGTGATTCCACCCATCGTAATAAATGCAACGCTAATAGCAAACTCTTCACATGACAAAAGCTCATCCTCAATGGATGAGATAACCTTTCGTCCTTCTTTATAGTTGTTCGATACAAACTGTGGCTTATAGGCCAGGTTTGATGAAATATTTTGATTTATAAAGGCTGTAGATAAGCCTTGTTTTAATTGAACAATTTTATCTTGATTCATAATGTTCACCTTTTTATCTTATAACATTCATCCCTCTGCCTTCTGGCAGAATCACAGATCGGACGCATATTTCTTTCTATTATTCCTTAGAATTCTTCTCTATAATTTCCTTTATGATACAATTCTTGAATTGTATACTTTTAAAACTCATTATACTTTTTAGCATTATTTTTAGCCCTCTCCACCGGATATTTTTCATTGTTACGCCTAATCTTCTCGCATACAATCTCGTCCATATCCAATCCACAAGCATCTGCCATAAGGATACAATAATTTAATACATCTGCTAATTCTTCTCTGATTTTATCCTTTTTAGATTCACATACTGTATCAGAACCACTCCACTGGAACACTTCTAATAGTTCCGCTGCTTCTAAGCTAATTGATAATGCCAAGTCTTTCGGATTGTGAAACTGTCTCCAATTCCTATCATCTCTAAATTTTAATACCTGATTTATTGTTTCTTGTGTCATAAGCCTATTCCCTTTCTACTTCATTGCTTGTAAAAGTGCTTCTCTCAATGCATCATCACATGCATATATATACAATCCCTCCACACCACGTGTCATAAGCACTCTTACCTCATGTTGAATAAGTTCCTCTCCAAATTTTTGCTTGCTTCCATCAGATAAAGTTCTATTTCTAACAGCTTTAGCATTGTAGCTTGCAGACGGATCAAACACCACTTCTCCATTACGATACTTTACAGATGGTCCAAGAATAACACCTGCATAATTCAAATCAAATCCCTGAATTGTAAAAGTAGAACCTATCTCATCAATCGTCTGTGGCTGTTCAGCCCAAGATAAAGCCTTATTTGCTCGCTTTTCTTTCTTACCTAGTTCTCTATCTAATTCTCTATTCCAAGGTTTGTGCCACTTGCCTATCATTACTTCCCAATATTTTAGCAATCTAGCAGCAGGAGGCTTCGAACTATATTCCCAATCATATGTAGCAATCAATCTCGATAGCTTATGATTTTCATCCGCTGCTTTCCCTTTTAATGCCTGCTCTAAATCTAATGGTGATTCAAAAATTCTAATTTCATAACCGCCACCATACTGTGGAACAGGTGATACTTTTCGCTTCTTTGTAAAATCATCAATCCATTCAACAATTTCCTCTGATGCTCTTATTCTAAGTTGATTTTTTAATTCAAAATAATTATTCTGACACTTTGCTAGCTCTCTATATTGATTCAATATTTGTGATTCCCAATATTGCTCTGTAGTAAGTATTTGATTCTCATCAAACATCACTACTGTCACTCTAGCACGCTCTATTATATCTTTAAGCTGATTATCACCTTGGTAGGATTGCTTACCTTGCGTTAATAGCAAATGTGCCTCATCAATAAATGCAACATCAATAGGGTCATCTACCGTATGTCTATTAATAAATGAAGTAGGTTTATATACCACATTTCCATACCGTTCAATTAACCCCAGTTTTTGAGCAATCTGTTCGTAAACCGTAATTTGTTCATCATGATTTACCATCATACAACATTTCAATGGTTCCAACTCTTGTTCTTCGGCACTCGCAAATAATTCATAAAATGTACTACTATTCAAGACAGTCTTTCCGGTTCCCGCCTCACCTTCAATGAAGATTAACTGTCCTCGTTTTCCGCTTTGTAATGCTTCAAATACTCTCTGAATAATATTCTTCTTTACTACTTCCTGTTCTTCTGTCAATTTATGTAATGGCGATGCCTTAAAAACCGCTGAATCCTTTATTGCACTTTCGCTCGGGAACAACTCTTTATTATCTCTACGTAGTTTCTTCCAAACCATTCGAAAAATATCATCCATCTCACAATCTGGATAATATCTACTTTGTGGATTTCCACGTAGATTATGTATCTTTCGCACACGATCTACGCTCATCATATATAGCATTAAACGATTTTCAATATCTAAAGTCATTGATTTATTAAAGTGCTCATGCCCTATAATATATAAACTCGCATCCTGCTGTAAAAGCTGGTGCTGCCATTTCTTCTCATCCACGCCCGATTCATAATGCTGTTTTGTTCTTTGAATGATATTGTTAGATTCTCCTATATATACTTCATAATCTCCTGTATTTTTCCAATTATGAATATACACCGTTGGAAATTGCAACAGTATATCCTGTTCTTTTTCTGATGCACCTTGTACCAATGACTCTTGGAAACTTTTTAATCCTTGTGCATTATCATCTATCTTCTTTACTATTGGCTTAATATCGGTTCCCATTAACTCAATACCTCATTATTCTCTTATACATTATAGCATCCAAACCTCATATCCCTGTCTTCTAGCAGAATCATAAACTGGACGCATATTTCTTTCTAATATTCCATAGAATTCTTCTCTTGAATTTCCTTTTCGATACAATTCCTGGCTTGCCCAGATAGAATGAAGATTATCTCTATAGCAAGACTCATATAATTTCCTAATTCCTGCCTTCTCATGAACCAACTCGTACATCGTATATTGATTCAGAGCGAATCTCATAAAAAACTTATCCCATTGAGGTAATCGATTGCTTTTCGAAGAATTCAATGAAGAATCCATTGGCATCAAATTCCACAACTCATCGTTCATAACGAATGACCATGGAATGAAATGATCCACATCATACGCTTCTTTCTTAATTGGTTCGTTCTTAAATACATCCACAATGCTGGTCATATCTAGAACACCTTCCCATAGTTTGCGAACATGGCCAAGTTTTCGCATTTTATCATCCAATGGTGCCAGTTTATATACTAGGCCCGGAACTTCAGGATTGTTATTCTGTAACCAGCGTACTTTTTCATACTGAATCCAACCTAGAATTGCAACCATATTGTCTTGAATCATTTTAATCCACGATTCGTGAAATATGATTTTTCGTTCCAGACCTTTTTGTTCACCAAATGTATATGGAAGTGGGCTTTCAATTCCATTAATCCGATTATAATAAGCCATCATTCTTCCTGCACTACTGTTTAAATCAATACGTTCAGAATACCGATTAGCAAATCCGGACAATGCCTTGTATGGTACATTTTGTGTAAGAGTCATCTTCTCTCCATGCAGTTCCTTGTTGTACTCGACAATCTTATTCTTTATTTCTACCTTTGAAGCATTACTTGACAAATCACTCAGCTTATGTAACTTTAAAACAGCCTTTTCTAGGCTGTCCTTAATCTCTCCATCGCCCCAAATACCACTAAGATGTACATGAAATTCCAACACAGAATACCAGGCATTAGAAATCATTTCATTAATAATTTGTAACTATTCAGTACCCCGTTAAGTACATCTTGATTTTTCGGCAAAACAGAGAAAATAAAATTTCTGTTTCGTCATCATTTTAGTGTAAAATGTGGATAATTTTTCAGTTTAGTTGCCAAGTACTT
>SKEX01000417.1_pt1 | contig 33184 bp, 37 predicted proteins | sample 4841451 | NCBI WGS metagenome assembly SKEX01 (sample SAMN11008798, study PRJNA524170) | human gut metagenome | isolation source: fecal sample from pouch patient p38, | place: Israel: Tel-Aviv | reverse complement strand
CTCATCAAAACCTGTCAGCATGGATGATTGACGTCATCGGTCACGCAATAAGCGGTACGCAGGAGCGTGAATTATCTCTGGCTGAATTATCCTGGTGGGCGGTCCGCAATCAGGTGGCGGACGCGCTACCGGAAGCGGTATTACGTCGTTCGCTGGGGTTGCGTGCGGAAAAAATTCGCTCTGTGTACAGTGAAAGCGACATCATACCGGGAGAGCAGACCGCCACCAGCATACTGAAACAGCGCACAAAAAATCTTGCGCCGCTGCCTCACGCCCACCAGCAACAGAACCCACCACAGGAAAAGACGGTGGTCAGCATTGCCGTTGATCCCGAGTCACCGGCCCAGTATCTCCAGCGCCAGAAATCACAACGGGAAGAGATGCCTGTATACACGCGCTGGGTAAAAACGCAGAAATGCATGACGTGTGGCAATCAGGCAGATGATCCGCATCACATCATTGGTCATGGACTGGGAGGGATGGGAACAAAGGCTGATGATTTGTTTGTTATTCCGCTGTGCCGTAAATGCCATAGCGAACTACACGCCGGGGTAAAAGATTTTGAAGAAAAACACGGCAGCCAGCTGTTGTTGCTGATTCGTTTTTTAATGCACGCGAGAAATTCGGGTGTTCTGAAGTGGAAAGCATAAATGACTGAACGCATAGAATTTGTTTTGCCTTACCCGCCAACGGTGAACACTTACTGGCGTCGTCGTGGCAGCACATATTTTGTATCAAAAGCCGGGGAGCGTTATCGCCGGGCAGTGGCGCTTATTGTTCGCCAGCAGCGGCTGAAATTAAGCCTGTCCGGAAGGTTGGCAATAAAAATTATTGCAGAACCACCGGATAAGCGCCGCCGTGATCTGGACAATATTCTGAAAGCGCCGCTGGATGCGCTGACGCATGCGGGGTTGCTAATGGACGATGAGCAGTTTGATGAAATCAATATCGTTCGTGGTCAGCCAGTATCTGGTGGACGTCTGGGGGTGAAGATTTACCCCATAATGCTTGAAGGGCAGGTCAAAAAATGAAACTGGAAGATTTACCGAAATACTACTCCCCAAAATCCCCCGGCCTGACTGATGCATCGGCCTCAACGTCGAAAGATGCGCTGAGTATCACTGATGTGATGGCCGCGCAGGGCATGACACAGAATCGGGCTGAGATGGGGTTTTCTGCGTTCCTTGGGAAAATGGGCATTAGTATGAATGACAGAGAGCGGGCAACAGAATTGCTGACAGAATATGCACTCAGTCGGTGTGATCGCGTGGCGGCGTTAAGAAAACTCCCGGCAGAAATAAAACCGGCAGTGATGCGTATTATGGCTTCGTATGCGTTTGAAGATTATGCCCGTAGCGCGGCGAGCAAAAAACAGTGCCCCTGCTGTCACGGAAAAAAATTTATTGAAAGCGAGGTTTTTACAAACAAGATCCAGTATCCGGATGGTAAGCCGCCGGTATGGGCAAAGTGTACGAAAGGTGTGTATCCGTCTTACTGGGAAGAATGGAAAAAAGTCAGGGAGGTGGTAAAAGTTGCCTGTCCGGAGTGTGGCGGAAAGGGTGAGGTTTCCACCGCCTGTAAGGATTGCCGTGGGCGTGGTGTCGCCATTCATCGTGAAGAGTCGGTAAAACGTGGTATGCCTGTTATCAGAGATTGCCAGCGTTGTGGTGGTCGTGGCTGTGAAAGGCTGCCATCAACGGAGGCATTTAATGCCATATGCAAAGTGACGAGTGCTATCACGCTTGATACGTGGAAAAAATCAGTGAAACGCTTTTACGATACGTTGGTGGTTCGGTTTGACATTGAAGAGGCATGGGCGGAGCGGCAGTTAAAGAGGGTAACGCGATAGTGTTGTTGATTTTTCCCGAATCTGTGGTAAATTTGCTCTAACGATGGGCGTTTTATGCCTGACGTTAGAAGATTTTTTACACCCCGCCGCCTGGCGGGTTTTTTATGACTGAAATCGCGTCAGTACAGTAAACGCGCTGGTGGCGGTGAATACCTGTCTTTCAGCTTGCTGGCTTTTTCGACAAGAGTTATTGGTGTGTCACGTTAACCGGAAAAGGAAAAGACATGCTAAAACAGCAGGATATGACAGAAACCGCCAGAGTGGTGTTTAATGAATTAAGCGTTACCGACCCGGCGACAGTCGGGGAGATAGCGCAGAATACTTACCTTTCACGCGAACGCTGCCAGTTAATACTGACTCAGCTGGTTATGGCGGGTCTGGCAGACTATCAGTTCGGTTGTTACAGACGCCTTCCGCAGTGAAGGCTTTTTTATTTGTGGTAAATGGGCGGCTGGTGGGTGTTAGGGGCACCCACCAGCCATCTGCTCATGCGTTGGGTTCACAAGCAAACCTCAGGCCCACTGCTTTGCGCAAAAGCAGAATGAGCCTATCAGAGACAGGCTTAATGATCCATGCTTAATACTGTAAAAATATCCAGTTGTGAGTTAATCAACGCCGACTGCCTGGAATTTATCCGGTCGTTACCCGAAAATTCTGTTGACCTGATAGTCACGGACCCGCCGTACTTTAAAGTGAAGCCTGAGGGCTGGGATAACCAGTGGAAGGGCGACGATGATTACCTGAAGTGGCTGGACCAGTGTCTGGCGCAGTTCTGGCGGGTGCTGAAACCTGCCGGAAGTCTTTACCTGTTCTGTGGTCATCGCCTGGCATCTGATATCGAAATCATGATGCGTGAACGCTTCAGTGTGCTGAACCATATTATCTGGGCGAAGCCGTCCGGACGCTGGAACGGATGCAACAAGGAAAGCCTGCGGGCGTATTTCCCCGCCACAGAGCGCATTCTGTTCGCGGAACATTATCAGGGGCCGTATCGTCCGAAAGATGCCGGGTATACGGCGAAGGGCAGTGCACTGAAACAGCATGTGATGGCCCCGCTGATTTCTTACTTTCGTGATGCGCGCGCGGCCCTGGGGATAACGGCAAAACAGATTGCAGATGCCACAGGAAAGAAAAACATGGTGTCGCACTGGTTCAGTGCCAGTCAGTGGCAGCTACCGAACGAAAGCGATTATCTGAAATTACAGTCGCTGTTTGCCCGGGTGGCAGAAGAGAAACATCAGCGCGGTGAACTGGAAAAGCCCCACCACCAGCTGGTGGATACGTATACGTCACTGAACCGGCAGTATGTGGAGCTGCAGAGTGAATATAAGCATCTGCGGCGGTATTTTGGTGTGACGGCGCAGGTGCCGTACACGGATGTGTGGACACATAAACCGGTGCAGTTCTATCCCGGGAAACATCCGTGCGAAAAACCGGCAGAAATGCTGCAGCAGATAATCAGCGCAAGCAGTCGTCCGGGAGACCTGGTTGCAGATTTTTTTATGGGCTCAGGTTCAACGGTAAAAGCGGCACTGGCGCTCGGGCGTCGTGCGATTGGCGTTGAACTGGAGACCGGACGTTTTGAGCAGACAGTCAGGGAAGTTCAGGATTTAATCGTTTGAAACGGATGAGATTGCAGAATTAATTACGCACCATTATTATTCTGCTCCCGGCCCTTTAGCTCAGTGGTGAGAGCGAGCGACTCATAATCGCCAGGTCGCTGGTTCAAATCCAGCAAGGGCCACCATCACATACCGCCATTAGCTCATCAGGAAAGAGCGCCAGCCTTCGAAGCTGGTTGCGCGGGGTTCAAGTCCCCGATGGCGGTCCATTATCTGCATCATGCGTTGTTAGCTCAGCCGGACAGAGCAATTGCCTTCTAAGCAATCGGTCACTGGTTCGAATCCAGTACAACGCGCCACACTTATTTTCCCTGGCTCGCTTTTGTGGGCCTTTTTTTTAAATGTCTCACAATTTAGGCGGTTGACTGTTGTCTGGTTTGCGGGGAGTTTGTTAAAAGAAACTGGCATGGTGAATCCCCCTGTGCGGAGGGGCAATCAGCGAGTAGGTATATGGGATAATTGCGGATTCAGGTGCTGGTACTGAATTCACCGGGAGGCACCCGGCACCATGCAATGGCACATAGCGCCACTCTCCAGCCCCTCTCCGGAGGGGCTGTTTATATTGATTTTGTCAGATGTGAGTAAACTCCTTATGGACTTTGTTGTTTTAGCCCATAAGGACATATTTGCAGAGTGCAACGGTTATTAAAGCATTCATTCAATACGTTATCTGTATTTGTAGGGCATTCCTGGCTGTTTTTGATTAAATTCCAGAATGTTTTATTGAATGGTACTACGTTGTAAATGGTTACAGGTAGCACTTTGTTATTGAGCATGATGCCTGTGTGAGTCAGTGTAAATATACTTTCAGGAGGTAAGAAAGCATCCGATTGATACCAGATTATTAATTTTATTTTACTCCATATGACTGAAAAAGATATTCCGCATGATGGCTGGATAACTGTATCAATCACAATCCACTTCATTTAGTTTCCTTGTTTATGCCTTGCTGGTGATGTTCTGAAAAGTATAAATGATATTTTTGATTGTAAACCATAGAGCAGAATTATTTTTCTGATGTTGTTTATTGTTTATTTAAATGCAGGGTGGTTTATATCTCGTCTTGTAGTTTATCCATGCATATCTGCTTGATGATGAGGTTTTTATTTAAGGTATGGTTTTGTGTTTTTTCTGTATTACATGTCAGGTATTTTAAAGAATCATTTTTCAGATGGTGGAAAGAACCATGGCATTTAAACACTATGATGTTGTCAGGGCGGCGTCGCCGTCAGATCTTGCGGAAAAGCTGACACATAAACTGAAAGAGGGCTGGCAGCCGTTTGGTAGTCCGGTGGCCATAACCCCTTATACCCTGATGCAGGCGATTGCAGCAGAAGGTGATGTGGTCGTCAGTGGTGCAACTGAGCCGGAGTGGTACTACGTCATCGTACTGGCCGGGCAATCCAATGCCATGGCTTACGGTGAAGGGCTTCCGCTTCCGGATTCTTACGATGCGCCCCACCCACGCATTAAGCAACTGGCCCGTCGCAACACAGTGACTCCCGGTGGTAAAGCATGCGCATTTAACGACATCATTCCGGCAGACCACTGCCTGCATGATGTTCAGGATATGAGCGCACTGAATCATCCGAAGGCAGACCTGAGCAAAGGGCAGTACGGCTGTGTCGGCCAGGGCTTACATATTGCCAAAAAACTGCTTCCGTATATCCCGAATAACGCGGGGATCCTGCTGGTACCATGCTGTCGTGGTGGTTCGGCATTCACCCAGGGCGCGGAGGGGACATTCAGTGCGGACACGGGGGCCAGCCAGGATTCGGCACGCTGGGGTGTGGGTAAACCGTTATATCAGGACCTGATCGCACGCACCAAAGCGGCATTACAGAAGAACCCGAAAAATGTGTTGCTGGCGGTGTGCTGGATGCAGGGCGAATTTGACATGAGCGCTGCCACCTACGCACAGCAACCGGACCTGTTCACGGCCATGCTGAAGCAGTTCCGTACTGACCTTTCCGGATTTAACGCGCAGTGCCATGGCGGCAGTGCTGCAGTTGTACCGTGGATTTGTGGCGACACGACGTATTACTGGAAAAACACATACGGCACACAGTATGACTCCGTCTACGGCGCGTACAAAAACAGGGAGAGCGACAACGTTTTCTTTGTGCCGTTCATGACCGACGGTAACGGCAACAACACGCCCACCAACTTACCGGCAGAAGACCCGGATATTGCTGATGCAGGTTATTACGGCGCGCAATCCCGTAGTAATGGTAATTGGGTATCGTCAAATCGTCCGACACATTTCAGTTCATGGGCGCGCAGGGGCATTATTTCGGATCGCCTGGCAACCGCTATTCTGAACGCAGTTGGTCGAACCAGCGCCTTCATCAGCGGTACCGCACCGGAGATTAAACCCTCGCCCGGCGGCGACACGCCATCGGGGCCGTCTGATGGTGACACATCCGTTCGTACAGTCTCCCTGCTGCCGACAGCCGGAGAGGCTGCTGCGCAGGGCTGGACCATCACCGGCGGCAGTGTTGCGCTGGAAGATGGTGTGTTTAAGGTTACCAAGCAGAGCAATAAAACCTGGTCCCTGATGCATCCGGTGGATGACGCAGTCTCCCTGCTGACACGGGGTGGCAGACTGAGCTGTAAGTTTCGACTGTCAGGCGCACTGACCAACAACCAGTTCGGTCTGGGAATTTATCTGTATACCGATGTAGCGTTACCTGACGTCGTGGCGATGACCGGGACTGGTAACCCGTTCCTGATGTCGTTCTTCACCCAGACCACAGACGGCAAACTGAATCTGATGCATCACAAGAAAGCCGGAAACACAAAGTTGGGCGAGTTCGGGAATTACAGTAACGACTGGCAGACGCTGGAACTGGTGTTCACCGCCGGCAGTGCCACGGTTACTCCGAAACTGAATGGAGTGGCTGGCCCGGCATTCCAGGTCATAAAAGACAGTCTGACACTGGGGCTGAATGCGCTGACGCTGACGGATATTACCAAAAATGCAGCGTATGGCGTTGAGATAGAAAGTCTGGTGCTGGAGATAAATGCACCGGCATCATCATAAAAAGTGAGCCAGTCAAATGGAAGGTATCGTTAAACTCACCGGTAGTGTCAGTGGGTCGTCTGAGATGCCTGCATGAGTTATCAGAGCCATCAGTACTTAACTGGTGGCTTTTTTTATTGTTGTCAGCTTCCGGATAACGGGAGACGGGGTATGTACCAGATGGAAAAAATCACAACAGGTGTGTCATACACCACGTCAGCGGTGGGAACGGGCTACTGGTTCCTGCAGTTGCTGGACAGGGTTTCCCCGTCTCAGTGGGCGGCAATAGGCGTGCTGGGGAGTCTGCTGTTTGGGCTGCTGACATATCTGACTAACCTGTATTTCAAAATCAGAGAGGACCGTCGTAAGGCTGCACGGGGAGAGTAATTCAATGACTCAAAACTATGAACTGATTGTGAAAGGGATCCGCAATTTTGAGAATAAAGTTACGGTAACTTTAGCGTTACGGGACAAAAAAACGCTTTGACGGTGAAATTTTTGACCTGGACATCTCGCTGGACCGTGTTGAAGGTGCCACGCTGGAGTTTTATGAGGCAGCAGCCAGAAGGAGCATCAGACAGGTCTTCCTGGATGTTGCTGCCGGGTTATGTGAAGGGGATGAGCAGTCGCCGGAAAAGCGCCCCGTAATTTTAGAGGCGCAGAATGTATGGATAACCTACAAAGGAAAGCTACCGGGAATAATTACTGGTTCTCTGAAGACTCCTCCGGAATCACAACCTTAAGTCACTGACCGGAACAGATAAACCTGTCCGTGGGCAGAAACCGATAAATCCTGATAAATATCCATGAACACCAAAATCAAATACGGCCTGTCGGCTGCCGTTCTGGCGCTGATTGCCGCTGGTGCGCCTGCGCCTGACATTCTCGACCAGTTTCTGGATGAAAAGGAAGGTAACCACACCACGGCATACCGTGATGGCGCGGGTATCTGGACCATCTGCCGCGGTGCCATCCTGGTGGATGGCAAACCTGTCGTTCCTGGCATGAAGTTGTCGAAGGAAAAATGCGACCGGGTTAACGCCATTGAGCGTGATAAGGCGCTGGCATGGGTGGAGAAAAACATCAGAGTGCCATTGAGTGAACCCCAGAAAGCGGGGATCGCGTCATTCTGTCCGTACAACATTGGCCCCGGTAAGTGTTTTCCGTCGACGTTTTATAAACGAATTAATGCAGGTGATCGCAGGGGAGCGTGTGAGGCGATTCGCTGGTGGATTAAGGACGGTGGCAGGGACTGCCGTATTCGCTCAAATAACTGTTACGGTCAGGTATCCCGTCGTGACCAGGAGAGCGCGCTGGCGTGCTGGGGAATCGACAGATAAGCAGAATATTTTGCTAATAAATGACGTTGGCCAAGGCGGATGGATAACACGAAATCCTGCGAACTGGCAAAATGTAAGTGAATAAAAGTAAAAACCCCGTTTGTTGGCAGCAAGCGGGGTTTTGTTTTTATGGCAGTAAGCTATGGGAGGCTGCCTTGATTGATTTTAGCAAACTGATTAGGGAGTTGCGACTCATGATTAGTCAATTACCAAACTGGAAATTTTTGCTGGTCTGGAGCATCCCTTTTTTATGGGTAGTATCCCAGTTAATTGTGGCAATTAAGGGGTAGCTATGTCAGACAAACTCATAACGCCGGCAAAGGTCCTGTGTGTGATTGTCGGTATTTCATTTTCACTAATGCTGGTTGCTCTTTTTCTGTCCCTCGCCTGGGTGATGTTGTCTTCGTCGGGGCTGCTGGGGTGACAGTGACTGATGACATCAGCAGAGCGCTGGCTTTTGCTATTAAGTGGGTGGCTGTTGGTATTGCTGTGTCTCCGATGCTGTATGGGCTGGCAAAACTGGTCATTGCGCTGAAATCGTGAACTTTAAAAAGATGAGTGCTGAACTTATTCGGGCAATGGCATTTGCCATTCGTATTGTGGCCATTGCTGTTCTGGTCTGGGCAATCCGTTGGTGGTGATATGAACCGTGTTCTGTGTGTGGTGATTATTGTCCTGCTGGTAGCCTGTGGTGTGCTTAGTCTGGGGCTGAATCATTACCGCGATAACGCCATCACCTACAAAGCGCAGCGCGATAAAAAAGTCAGTGAGCTGAAACTGGCGAATGCCACTATTACTGACATGCAGCAGCGCCAGCGAGATGTCGCTGCGCTTGATGCCAGATACACGAAGGAATTAGCCGATGCGAGAGCTGAAAATGAAACTCTGCGCGCTGATGTTGCCGCTGGTCGTAAGCGCCTGCGGGTCAACGCCACCTGCCCCGGTACCGTGCGTGAAGCCACCGGCACCTCCAGCGTGGATAATGCAACCGGCCCCCGACTGGCAGACACCGCTGAACGGGATTATTTCATCCTCAGAGAACGGTTGATGACAATGCAGAAGCAGCTGGAAGGGGCGCAGGAATATATCCGCACTCAGTGCACTAAGCTGGCTTTTTATTATCCGGAGGATACATGAAGAAATTACGGGTAACCGTAGAACCTTTTCAGGGAACAATTCCGTTCCGTATTTTGCAGCGTGGTCGTGTTCTTGTTGAAGGTTCGTTCAGTGGTAAATGTACGCAATTACACTCCCGGACCTTTCAGGTGAATGCCACGAATGAAGAGCTAACCGTGGAGTGTACGATGAATGCCGCTAAATGCCGCATGGTATCCGCTGCATTACAGCCAGTGTGTTGAGCGACCTTATTATCCATGCGCGGTATTGTCGCCGTATTCCTGCATTAACAGAGACCGCAGCCCGACAGGGAGACTCCTCTGCGCGAGTGTGCGGGGATAATCAAAAACGATACACACCGGGGTTTACCGCGTTAACGGAGCGCGGCGTTGTCCCCTCATAGTCGCCTGTCCGGTGCGATGGTGGAAGAAACCGAACGTTCATTTCTCGTTATTTGTCATGCTGGCCGGGCGCAGATGCGTTGCATCTGTTGCCAGCCTTCTCCTGCAGGCTTCAATAACCCACGCTGAAAAGTTACCGGACCCTTTATGCTCAAGGGCGATGTTGATCTGTTCAATTATGTGATTGGGGAAACGGATATTGCGGGTTGTGGTTCTGCGGGTACGGTTTTTCGATGACATATTTATTTCCTTTACTGATTGCCATATGACGGGGATTTTACATGGCTGAGCTTCGTACACTCCAGAGCAGAATCAAAACACTGAATACCCGACGGGTGAATATTCTGAAGGGTGAACAGCGTCGTGTCAGTGGCAGTGCACGTGTTTCCCTCAAGCGTCATATCTGGCTCAGGGACGCCGGGCAGTGCCGTCTCTGTGGTCGTGTGGTTGACCTCTGTGACAGTGAACTCGATCACCGAATTGCACTTCAGTTCGGTGGTGGTAATGAGGAGACGAATCTCTGGACGCTCTGTACCGAATGCCATCGACAAAAGTCTGCTCGTGAAGCGGCGAGTGGTATGCCGGACCCGACGCTGCCGGAGGTGTCCGGAGGTAGTGGCAGAGAGGACGACATCATCGGACTGTAACCCAACCCGGGGGGGGTATCATCCGGCGTAAAAAACGATCGCTTTGGACACCGCGCCCCCTCTCACGCAGAGAAAAAATTCCCGTTTCAGGGCAGTTAACATGTTAACTGGCTGCCCGGGCATTTTTGCGGTTTTTATCTTTATTATTCAGTTTGTTGTGCGGAAAAAATGTTAACAGGCTTTTTCAGCAAATGTTAACCAGGCAGCAGTTAACATTTGCGGCATGAGACGCCGGGAAAAATGGGCTGAACCATACCCGGCTGAGTGCGTTCTGGACCCGGGAGGAGGCTGTGCTGACAACGCAAAAACGAAAATTTGCGCTGGCGCTCATGTCCGGGAAAAACAAAACAGCGTCAGCCATTGCCGCCGGTTATTCGGCGAAGACCGCCAGGGTTAAAGGCTCGCAGCTGGCAAAAGATCCTGAGGTGCTTGCGTTTATAGCCCGTAAACAATGCGAGACGGTGGAGGTGGATGAGGTTCCTGTTTACCGGCAGAAAAAATCAGAGCAGGAGGATAAACCCCGTCGCCGTGAGGCGGCTGCAATACCACAGCCGGACGAAAACAATCTGGAGATGCCACCGTCCGCGGTGATGTCTCCTGGTATTGAATATATGGAGGATGGTCTTCCCGATCCGGTGAAAGCCATGGGGCGGATCCTGGTGGAAAACCTCTGCATTGATCCGAAACTGGCACTGGATGCGGCCTGGCGTCTGGCGCAGTTCACGCACCATAAAAAAGGGGATACCGGGAAAAAATCGGCAAAAGGTGATGCCGCGAAAAAAGCGGCTAACCGTTTTGCGGTGCCACCGCCCCCCCGACTGGTGGTGAATAACGATAATGAGGGCAACGGATGATACCTGTATGGAGCACAGCCTGCCCGGACTGGGCAGAGCGCCTGAAAAAGGGGCTGTCGATTATTCCGGATCCGATTTATCCGGACGAGGCCGCACATGCCCTGGCGATTTTTAAACAACTGCGGATTGTGGATGCACCTGGTAGCCCTACGTTCGGGGAGTCCTGTGCACCGTGGGTGTTTGACCTGGTGGCGGCCCTGTTTGGCTCCTACGATGCGCAGACCGGTGTACGCCATATCAAGGAAGTTTTTATCCTTATCCCCAAGAAAAACTCGAAGTCCACGCTGGCCGCGGGGATCATGATGACTGCACTGTTACTGAACTGGCGGCAGGCGGCGGGTTACACGATTCTGGCCCCGACTGTGGAGGTGGCGGCCAACGCCTTCAACCCTGCCCGGGATATGGTACGACGTGACGATGATCTGGATGACCTCTGCCAGGTACAGACCCATATCCGGACCATCACCCACCGAGTGACGGACACCACCCTGAAGGTGGTGGCAGCCGATCCGAATACGGTGTCCGGTATCAAGTCCGTGGGTACGCTGATTGATGAGTTGTGGCTGTTTGGCAAGCAGTGCAAGGCGGAGGACATGTTACGTGAAGCCATAGGCGGCCTTGCCTCCCGCCCGGAAGGGTTTGTGGTGTATACGACCACCCAGTCGAATGAACCGCCCGCCGGGGTGTTCAGACAGAAACTGCAGTACGCCCGGGATGTGCGCGACGGCAAAATTCATGATCCGCACTTTCTGCCGGTGATATTTGAACACCCTCCTGAAATGGTGGAAAGCGGGGCTAACCTGCTGATGGAAAACCTCGCCATGGTCAATCCGAATCTCGGCTATTCAGTGGATGAGGCCTTTCTGTACCGGGAGTACCGTAAAGCCCGGGAAGCCGGTGAAGAGACATTCCGGGGGTTCATGTCAAAACACGCCAATGTGGAAATTGGTCTTGCCCTGCGCTCTGACCGCTGGGCGGGGGCTGATTTCTGGGAAGAGCAGGGCCGTTGTATCAGCCTGGACGATATCCTGCGTCGTGCTGATGTGGTGACGGTGGGGATTGACGGCGGAGGGCTGGATGATCTGCTGGGGATGTATGTGATTGGGCGTGACCGGGAGACCCGCGAATGGCTGGGCTGGGGCCATGCCTGGGCGCATGAAACCGCGGTGGTCCGACGGAAGAGCGAGGCGTCCCGGTTTCAGGATCTTGTTGCCTGTGGAGATATGACCATTGTCCGGCGTGTCGGGGATGACACGGCGGAAGTGGCGGAATATGTGCGTCGCATTCATGAGGCTGAGTTACTGGACCATATCGGTATTGACCCGTCAGGGGTGGGGCAGATTCTGGATTCACTGGCGGAAGCCGGGATCCCCGACGGAATTGTGGTGGGGATAAGCCAGGGCTGGAAACTGGGCGGGGCCATTAAAACCACCGAGCGCAAACTGGCTGAAGGGGTGCTGGTGCATGGTGACCAGCCCCTGATGGCCTGGTGTGTCGGCAATGCCCGGGTGGAGCCTAAAGGTAACGCCATTCTTATCACCAAACAGGCCAGTGGACGGGGAAAAATTGACCCGCTGATGGCGCTGTTCAATGCGGTCTCCCTGATGTCCCTTAACCCGGAACCGAAAAAGAAAGAATATGCGGTTTTTTTCATATAACCCTGTTCACACTGTAACCATCACGAACCGCTCCGGCGGTTTTTTTATTTTCAGGAGGCTGATGTGACTCTTAAACGGGCCTGTTCCCTGCTGACGGTGAAATCCTTCAGTGAGGATGAACGGGTGATCACCGGGATTGCGTCAACGCCTTCTCCGGATCGGGATGGTGACATCCTGGAGCCGGAGGGCGCGGAGTTTGGCAGTGCGATCCCGTTTCTCTGGCAGCATGACCATTCCCGCCCGGTGGGGCAGTGTACGGTGCGCCGGGTCAGCGAAGGGCTGGAAATCACGGCAACACTGGTGAAGCCCGTACCGGATATGCCGTCGCAACTGGCTGCCCGGCTGGATGAGGTCTGGGCGGCCATTAAGACCGGGCTGGTCAGGGGGCTGTCCGTGGGCTTCCGTCCCCATGAATACACCTTTCTGGACGGAGGCGGACTGCATTTTCTGCGCTGGGAACTGATGGAGGTGTCTGCCGTCACCGTGCCCGCGAATGCGGAATGCACCATCCGGACCATTAAATCTTACGACCGCCCGTTTTCTGCCGCGTCCGGCAACCGGAAACCGGTGGTGAAAATCGCATCTTCTGACCGGAACGCCAACAACACCAACTGCGCGACAGGGAACGAATAATACCCAAATCGCAAGCACGGCTTATGTTATGGCTGCGATCGCTGCCCTCGTGGACTCGTCGCCTGACGCACTGAATACGCTGAACGAGCTGGCTGCGGCGTTGGGCAACGACCCGAATTTTGCGACCACCATGACTAGCGCGCTTGCGGGTAAGCAACCGAAAGATGCCACCCTGACGGCGCTGGCCGGGCTTGCTACTGCGGCAGACAGGTTTCCGTATTTTACGGGGAATGATGTTGCCAGTCTGGCAACCCTGACAAAAGTTGGGCGGGATATTCTTGCGAAATCGACCGTTGCCGCCGTTATCGAATACCTCGGTTTACGAGAACTCGGCACAAGCGGGGAGAAAATACCGTTACTCAGTACAGCGAATACCTGGACTAATCGACAAACATTCAGCGGTGGCCTTTCTGGTGAACTATCCGGCAATGCTTCTACAGCTGCAAAATTAAAAACTGCCAGGAAAATAAGCAATGTGGCTTTTGATGGTTCCTCCGATATCACATTAAAAGCAAGTCATGTTGGTGCGTTTGCCTTAGGGAAAACAGGAAGCACCGTTGCGAATGATAAAGCAGTTGGATGGAACTGGAGTAGCGGAGCCTATAACGCAACTATTAGTGGTGCATCAACGTTAATTATTCATTTTTATATGGGAGAAGGAAGTTGTCCTGCAGCTCAGTTTCGGATTAATTATAAAAATGGCGGTATTTTTTATCGTTCAGCCCGTGATGGTTATGGTTTTGAAGCCGACTGGTCCGAATTTTACACCACCACCAGAAAGCCTTCAGCAGGAGATGTTGGTGCACTGCCGTTATCTGGTGGTCAACTGAATGGTGCACTGGGTATCGGAACATCCAGTGCTCTTGGCGGTAATTCGATTGTATTGGGTGATAATGACACGGGCTTTAAACAAAATGGCGATGGTAATCTGGATGTTTATGCTAATAACGTCCATGTTATGCGCTTTGTCTCCGGAAGCATTCAAAGTAATAAAACCATAAATATTACAGGGCGTGTTAACCCCTCGGATTACGGTAACTTTGATTCCCGTTATGTGAAAGATGTTCGACTTGGTTCACAGCAATATTATGGAGTGAACAACTGGCAAACATGGAATTTCCAGTGCCCTTCAGGTCATGTATTGTCTGGTATTAATGTTCAGGATACAGGGTCTAACTCTGCCGATAATATAGCGGGCGTTTATTACAGACCCGTTCAAAAGTATATAAATGGCACCTGGTATAATGTAGCGAGCGTTTAATATGATGCACTTAAAGAACATAAAAGCGGGTAATGCTAAAACACTGGAACAGTATGAGTTAACAAAGAAACACGGAGTTATCTGGCTTTACTCTGAGGACGGAAAAAACTGGTATGAGGAAGTGAAAAACTTTCAGCCAGACACCATAAAGATTGTTTACGATGAAAATAATATTATTGTTGCCATAACCAAAGATGCCTCCACACTTAACCCTGAAGGTTATAGCGTCGTTGAGATTCCTGATATTACCGCCAACCGGCGTGCTGACGACTCAGGTAAATGGATGTTTAAAGATGGCGCAGTCATTAAACGTGTATATACCGAAGAAGAGTTGCGCCTACAGACGGAAAACCAGAAAAAAATATTATTACAGCAGGCCAGAGAAAAAACGCAGTTCTGGCAAACACAGCTTACTTTGGGGATTATCACTGATTCAGACAGACAGCAACTGATGAACTGGATGCGATACGTGCAACAGGTTGAGACAACTGATACCTCGGTTCTTCCTGTAACATTCCCGGAACCACCAGAATAAGAAAAGGCCCGTACGGGCCTTAATTTGTTGTTATTCTGGTTTCTGTGGCCATTCAGGCTTTGCAGTATCCACACGGCTGACCATAACGCTGTAGCGTTCCCATGATTCCAGTCGTGTGCGTTCCTCATCAGTTGCCATATTCAGTCTGACAGCACGTTCCAGCGGTTGAATCACAGACTCCGCTTCGGAAAGCAAAGCGGCTTTTTGTAACTCTGCCTGCTGTTGCAGTTCCTGTTTTGTATATTCCCGCTTTACTACTTTACCATCCAGAAACTTCCAGTTTCCCGAGATATCGGCGCGACGGTTGGCTGTTATATTCGGTAACTCAACAACACTTAACCCGTCAGGGTTAAGTGTTGATACGTCTTTCTCAATACAACGAATAATCCCCTTCTGGTCATAAGCTATTTTTAAAGTATCATCCTGAAAGTTTTTTAATTCGTCATACCAGTTTTTACCGTCTTCTGTATATAGCCAGATAACGCCAGCTTTTTTCGTAAGCTGATACTGCTCAATGGTTTTGGGGTTTCCGGCGGTAATATTTTTCAGATGTTGCATATATTCTCCTGATGGCTATGCCTGTTCAACGTTATACCAGTTACCAGAAATGTATTTTTGTAGTGGTCGTGACACCATCCAGTCATCTCCATCAACCTCACCAATAATTTGCAATCCTGTTGTCACATGACCATTACCTGGTTCGCAAAGTCCTCCGCGATATAATGTGTCAGAACGTCTGCCTCCCAGACGCACATTTCTGATAAAAGAACTATTCAGGTAATCATTTAAGTTTGACCCCCAGCACCCACCAAATATATTTCCATCGGTGTTATAACGGACGCCACCCGCAATAAGAGCACCCGGTGAAATAAAGGATTTATCGTTCGGGTTAAACTGCCATAAAGCATCATTACCGCCATCGCCACGCATATGAATACATGGAACCGGAAATCCATACTGTTCTGTCAGTAAATACCCAAAGCTGACCGCGCCGGGATAGCCCTGTCCATTGCGAATGGACAAGCCCTTAACTATCGGCACGTAATGACCACCAGGAGTGGGATTCCAGGCAAACTGCGTCTGAACAAAAGGCGCGGTGGCATTATTCAACTGGTCTGCAAATGCGCCACTTCCATCAGGAATTATTCCCTGATGAATATATGCAACCCGCTTATAAAAATCAGCAGATGCGGGTTGAAGCCCAAATGCCAGTTGTCCATTTGAATAGAATAAAAGGACACCGTCGCCGCCCTGTTTAATACCAGTGTCGTTATCTCCGAGAGTAATGGAATTACCGCCCAGTGCGTTATCTGTACCAAGCGCCAGCCCACCATCAATTTTGGCCCCGTGGCTGACAGATATAGCACCTGTTCTCAGATTTATAGCGAATGGCCTTAATGGGCCGATATCACCGTTTTCGCCTTGTCCTTCAGCCGTCGGAATGAAATGAAGAAAATCTTCTGAACGACGGAAAATAAGACCGAAGGCATCATTGAAAATTCGCAGCGCATTCACCGTGCCAATTTTCAGTTCTCCGGTCATTTTATCGCCGGAACGCTGAACGGCGTTACCAGCCTTGTTTACCGTTTCCTGTAAACCGAGGTTTTAGATAATGGCGGTTTCTGGCCTGCATGGCATGATTTGTGCTTTTGGACGGGAGATTCAGCGTGCTGATTGGCTATGTAAGGGTATCAACAAATGACCAGAATACAGATCTGCAACGAAACGCTCTTGTTTGTGCAGGATATGAACAAATATTTGAAGATAAATTAAGCGGAACAAGGACAGGCCGACCTGGATTAAAACGTGCTTTAAAGCGCCTTCAAAAAGGTGACGCACTGGTTGTCTGAAAACTGGACTGACTGGTTCACTGTATGCGGCATCTTGTCGTGCTGGTGGTGGAAGCCTAGAAAAAGTATCGGGTGTTACTGAACCGTGTTGATACATCAACTGCACCTGATATTGAGTGGCCTACGAACCCTGTCAGGGAGTAATCATTGGGATTATGCCGCAGCACGTCTTAAGCAAGAACGTGCTGCGGTTGGATGCTATTTTTTCCCTGAAGCGGAAAACATTACTACAGTACCTTGAACCTTGGTTTTAACATTCTCGAAATGCTCTGAGAGTATATGTGTTAAGCCTTCTTCGGAATCTTTTGTGTTTGAAAAGATGCCTTTCTGATTGTAAATGCGCATCAGTTTTTGACCGAAGCTATTGTGCACAACTCCATCGCCAAGAATTGTGGCTCCGTATAGAGTTCCATCGTCAGTTAAGGCCTGCGCCGCATTGCGTATTACACAGCTTTTTGTAGATATATTTCCAGGCAGGCAGTGAAGAAGGTAAAACATGGAAATGGAATCAAATTGACCATGTAACGCCGCGGGATAAGGTTCAAAAACATCATGGCTAATTTTATGTTTAATTTTTGATTCCCCAGCCCTTGTAGATGCCGCGTTCAGGCTAGCTTCGTTCAAATCCATTAAAGATATCAGACTACTCTCAGGTACGTGAGTAAGGTAAAACCCAGTTCCAACACCAATATCCAGATGGTTGTTACCTACATGTTCCAGAAAGTGTGGAAGAAGGTGTTCCTTTGTAGGACATCCCCATGCAAGCCGATTTGATACTCCCAAAACCCACCAGTCATAAAGCTTTAGGGTAAGTGGTGTGTAAATTTTAGCCCCATCATCTGTGTTTTTTTTCATTGATTTCACCATGTTATAGTTTTATTTGTGAATTAAATCAATTATGGCGATGAATTACAAGGGGTTAAATGCTGCCGCAGCATAGCGATATTGAAATAGCCTGGTATGCTTCGATACAGCAGGAGCCGAATGGCTGGAAGACCGTCACCACACAGTTCTACATCCAGGAATTCAGTGAGTATATTGCGCCACTGCAGGATGCTGTAGATCTGGAAATCGCAACGGAGGAAGAAAGATCGTTGCTGGAGGCATGGAATAAATATCGGGTATTGTTGAATCGTGTTGATACATCAACTGCACCTGATATTGAGTGGCCTGCAAATCCTGTCAGGGAGTAATCATTGGGATTATGCCGCAGACACGTCGTATGCAGGAACGTGCTGCGGTTAGTTTGTGAGCTTTCGATAGTGGTTGTTATTTTTGCCCTTATTTGTTCCGGAGGCCATGGTTCAATGGTCCGTCTGCCCCCTGTGGTGATGTCAGCAAAATCAGCCACTGCGCGAACCACAATAGCCCGGGAAGATGCTGAAGATCACCAGGTAAAGCTGTCAGCGCAGAAACTGGAAGAACTGCTCGCATCAATGGTTAAGGATGAGGTTGATCGCAATGATGGGATTTATTGACGTCAGCGAGAGCAGAAGGAAGAACTGAATAACCTGAATGATTTACGCTCAATCAGAGCGATGGCGATTAGCGGCAATCACGCTCGATAAAATTAACCCCGGTGATCATCCGGGGTTTTGCATTCATTAAAATCGCATCAACCTTTCCACCAATTGTTCTTTACGGGCAACGATCCACCCATGTTGCTCCAGATAAAATTTAAACCGTTCCAGCGTGCATACCATCGCATCGGCGGGGACTTTTTCTGTGAACTCGACCTGACCGTGTTTATCGAAGTGGATCAGTAATGCGCATCCATTATTTGGGGCGGGGGAGTTTTGTGCTGCAGGAGGACGTTTGTGGAGTTCTTCTTCCATTGCGTTAAATTTTTCAATGTAAGCTTCTTTTAGTCTGGCTGCTTTTTTGCCAGTAAATCCCATTACGAGGAACATGAAGCCGTCTTTTGTGATCAGGTAGCATCGTGATTCACGTTCTGCGCCGTTGCCAATTTCGACAGTCTGAACATCGGCCGAAAAGTTGGCTGATGTAAATTCGGGAGAGCAGTCGAGTGTGTCAATCTTAGCTAAAACGTGTTTATGTTGTTTATCGAAGTAGTCGGCAACAGCTTGAGAGGTGGTAACCAGGCGACCATCTTTGAAAAAGACTTTTGGTGACTCGTTAGAAAAAGTTATAGCTGTATTCATATGTGATGACTCCAATTAATTGGATGATCACCACCTCTGACGCCAATCAGGGAGGTGGTGAGACGTACAGGGTTGGCGTAACCGGTCATCACAAAACCCGGCGCGGATTTCTCCGCCCCTGCACGCCCCACCATAATGCGAATGTGGCAATGCTTAACGCAAAAAAAACCGCAAACGCGGCTATGCGTTGTGATGTTATCCGAGACGCCAATCCCGACAACCGATTTTGCGGTTGTGTGAGGAATATAGCCCCGGAGAACAAAAACTGTCAACGGGCAAAAAAATTTCCGTTATCAGGAATGTATAAAATTAAAGCGATCGAGCAAAAAATCCTTTCTGCAAAACTAAAAAAGATTTCAATAAAATCAGGCAGTTAAAAACACGGAAAAACGGTATAAAAAAGCGCCTCAAATCCTGTTTTTTCTTTCAGATACAATGTCTTATTGCATTTTTTAAAACATGTCAGTGTGGTACATGGATATCGATACCACCGCCAATTATAAGCTGGGCGGTGCACAGCAACACGATAGCGTACGCCTCGATCCGTGGGTGTTTATGTTCTCAGCAGGATATCGTTTTTAATTCCGCACAAAAACGACCCCGTAATATACGGGGTCAATAAGGACATGGTATAAAGGGTATTATTTCTTCGCTTCTACGCCATCAGTTTCAGAGCGAATTAAAAATTTCTCAGTTGTTTGCGGAATATTCTGAATCAGCCAGTCGGCCATTTGCTTTTCCTCATTTAAAATCGCTTCGATGGTTGGAATTGAAGCTGTATCACCGGCATTTTTTGCTGCTGCTAATAGTGAGGTGTAACAGGCGATTTCAAATTGCTCGAAGACATATCCGCTAATAGAGCCTTTGACTATTTCATCAGAAGGGAATATACCACCGATTGACTGCCCAAGCGCAGCCATTTTACTCATGGAATCTTTAATGACTGAACGTGAAATGTCATTACGATCAAGAATAGTTTCCAGTTGAACAATCTGGTTTTTGGTTTCACTAAGATGTTGTTCAATACGAGCGCGTAGTTCAGGATAATTATCTATACGGCTGGCCATGGATTCAAGCATAGATTCGGCTTGCTTTTCCATTGCGTGGGCGTCACGTAACCAGTCATGATAATGTTCAATACGATTCATGAAAATGTCCTCTTTATAAAATGACTAAAAGTTAAAATTCATATTTCAGGCTTTATTTTCGGCTTTCTTATTTACGTTATTAATGGCCAGATCAGTCAGTTTGATGTCGGTGGCCTTTTCTTCTTCCAGGGTTTCTTTCAGAAGCTTCGCTGCTTTACGGTAACCTAATTGTTCAGCCAGCGTCGCTAATGTCCCGTAACTGGCAATCTCATAATGCTCGACTTTCTGTGCTGCGGCAATCAGTGCGGCATCACGCACTTCGTTTTTCTCGGTACTTTCGATGACCTCATTAGCTTCTTCAATAAGACCTTCCATTGCCACACATTTCATGCGCTTAATTTTCAGGTTCGATTCGGACTCCACAACTTGATCAATACGTTCAATCTGTCCATGAGTTTCCTCGAGGTGCGCATGAAAAGCCTGACTTAATTTTTCATTTGATGTTGCTCTTGCGAGTTTTGCCAGTGCCCGGGTTAATTGTTTTTCTGCGCTGTAGGTATCTGAAAGCAGGTGAATAAATACATCTTCAATGGTCTTCATATTCATATTTTTCTCCAGTGAAATCACTGCGAGCCATACGGCCCGCAGGTGCAATTATCTTTATCAGCTGATATTAATAATTAACGGTGAATCAGGATTTGCCTGATTTATTACCACCGCTTTGTTGACCGCCTTTTTTACCCGCTTCAGATGCGCGTTGCGGATCATTTTTAAAATTACCGCCGCTATGCTGACCGCCTTTACGGCCTGCGTCGGATGCCTTCTCACGGTCTTCGGCGAAATTTCCTGAACCACCACGATGTTCGGCCATGTTATTTCTCCCGTTGCGTTGCATTGTTTCATTAATATGAGTGTTGTGTGTCGACACTCATTAAAATTAGTCGCTAATGAGAATTAGTCAAATTAAGCGCAACGAGAAGATAGAGGGAAAATATATTTTGAGGAACATTCTGGATATATTAACAATTACCTGAGGAATAAGTGACTTAGAGAAAATTATTGATTTTACTGGTGTTATGTTGCGGGATTAATTTGTTTGATTATATTACTGTTGGGCGGAAAAATGACGTAAGTTGACGTTCGACCGGGGTAAGCGAAACGGTAAAAAGATAAATATTAAATGAATTTAGGATTTTTCCGGCTTCATTAAAGAAAGTTAAAATGCCGCCAGCGGAACTGGCGGCTGTGGGATTAACTGCGCGTCGCCGCTTTCATCGGTTGTACAAAAACTTTCAGTGCCGCCAGCATTTTCTCTGGCTCATTAATATGTTGCTCGATGATTTTAACAATGGCCGAACCAGAAATCGCGCCCGCAGCTCCTGCATCAATCGCTGCTTTTACCTGATCCGGGGCGGAAATACCAAATCCCTGCAATGGAGGTGCAGCGTTGTACTCTTTCAGCTTCGCAACCAGATGATTGAGGGGTAACGCGGCGCGGTTTTCTGCGCCGGTCACGCCTGCTCGTGACAGCAAATAGGTGTAACCACGACCGTAAGAGGCTATCTGGCGCAGCAGGTCGTCATCGGCATTTGGCGGGCAGATGAAGATAGGTGCGACATTATGACGCAACGCGGCCTGGCGGAAGGGCGCGGACTCTTCAACTGGCACATCGGCAACCAGCACCGAATCGACGCCGACTTTTTCGCACTGGGCATAAAACTCATCAATGCCTTTGTTAAACACCAGATTGGCATACATCAACAGGCCAATGGGAATGGTCGGGTGTTTCTGGCGAATCAGTGCCAGCATTTCAAAACATTGTGCCGGAGTCACACCTGCCGCAAAGGCGCGCAGAGTGGCGTTTTGAATCGTCGGGCCATCCGCCAGTGGGTCGGAGAAGGGGATACCTAACTCCAGCGCGTCAGCACCGGCTTCAATTAGCGTATCGATAATTTTCAATGACTGCTCAATGCCCGGATCACCGAGCGTGACGAAAGGAACGAATGCGCCTTCTTTGCGCTCCTTCAACTGGGCAAACAGAGATTCGTAGCGTTCCATCAGATTTCCCCTCGTGCTTTCAAAATATCGTGAACGGTGAAGATGTCTTTATCGCCGCGACCGGAAAGGTTAACCACCAGTAGCTGCTCTTTATCCGGGTTTTCGCGCATCATTTTCAACGCATGGGCCAGGGCGTGGGAGGATTCCAGCGCCGGGATGATCCCTTCGTGCAGGCACAGCGTTTTGAAGGCTTCAAGGGCTTCATCATCGGTAATAGACACGTAATCAGCGCGTCCAGTGCTGTTAAGATACGCGTGTTGTGGGCCGACAGACGGGAAATCCAGTCCGGCGGAGATGGAGTAAGATTCTTCAATCTGCCCGTCTTCGGTTTGCATCATCGGCGCTTTCATACCGAAATAGATACCCACGCGACCATGTTTTAGCGGTGCGCCGTGCTCGCCAGTTTCGATACCGTGACCACCTGGCTCCACACCAATCAGGCCGACGTTGGTTTCATTGATGAAATCAGCAAACATGCCGATGGCATTCGAACCGCCGCCAACACAGGCGATAACGGCATCCGGCAGGCGACCTTCTCTTTCCAGAATCTGCGCTTTGGTTTCTTCGCCAATCATCCGCTGAAACTCACGCACAATGGTCGGATAAGGATGCGGGCCAGCTGCGGTGCCCAGCATATAGTGCGCGGTTTCGTAACTACCGGACCAGTCGCGCAGCGCCTCGTTACAGGCATCTTTCAGCGTCGCGGAACCGCTATGCACCGGGATCACTTCCGCACCCATTAAGCGCATACGAAAAACGTTAGGCGACTGGCGTTCAACGTCTTTGGCACCCATATAAATACGGCATTTCAGGCCGAGCAGGGCGCTGGCAAGGGCCGACGCCACGCCATGCTGACCGGCACCGGTTTCGGCGATGATTTCGGTTTTACCCATCCGCTTCGCCAGCAACGCCTGCCCCAGCACCTGGTTAGTTTTATGCGCGCCGCCGTGCAGCAAATCTTCACGCTTGAGATACAGCGTGGTGTTCGTCCCGGCTGTAATGTTCTGGCATTTGGTCAGCGCGGTTGGACGCCCGGCATAGTTTTTCAGCAGGTCGTTGAACTGAGCCTGAAATTCAGGATCTTTTTGCGCACTGACAAAAGCTTCTTCCAGCTGGCGCAGAGCAGGCATCAGGATTTGTGGCACGTACATGCCGCCAAACTCACCAAAATAGGGGTTAAGTAATGTTGTCATTGTTCCTTTCCTTAATATGCGCGCAGCGTCTGGAAAACCGAGGCCAAAAGACGTGCGTCTTTGATGCCCGGTTGCGACTCTACAGCAGAATTAAAATCAAGTCCGGCGCAGCCGGTTTGTGCCGCTTCCACGCAGTTATCTGCGCCTAAGCCCCCCGCCAGCAGAACGTTGCCAAGCGATTGACCATTTAATAGTGACCAGTCAAAACGTTGCCCGCTTCCACCCTGGCCGTTGTCTAAAACATATTTATCAACGTGCTGAAACTCGCGGGCGGGCAGGGTTTCACCGACGCTTAATGCTTTCCAGATGGCAACATGTGCTGGCAGAGCTTCACGCAGCGTATCGATATACAGCTGTTCTTCATTACCATGCAGTTGCACTGCCGCCAGCGATAACACCTTAGCTTTGTCCACCACATCGGCAATATCGTGATTGCGGAACACGCCAACATACTGCAACGGTGCCGCAGCCATCACTTCCTGCGCCTGTTCAACGTTGACGCAACGCGGTGATGTCGCAACAAAAATCAACCCACCGTAAATCGCGCCCGCGTCATAAGCTGCTTTAGCATCTTGCCCACGCGTCAGGCCACATACTTTATTCTCACCCAGCAACACCCGGCGCACGGCGGCGTGCAAATCGTCATGGGCCATCAACGCCGAACCAATCAGAAAACCGTTAGCGAAGTGGCTTAACTCGCGCACCTGAGCGTAAGTATTGATGCCGGATTCGCTGATTACCGTCACGTTGTGCCCCAGTTTCGGCGCAAGCTCGCGGGTACGGTTGAGATCAATCGACAAATCACGCAGATCGCGGTTGTTGATGCCAACGACCTTTGCCCCCAATGCAATGGCACGCTCCAGTTCCTCTTCATTACTGACTTCGGTCAGCACACCCATCTCCAGACTGTGGGCGACGGCGGCAAGCTGGCGATATTGTTCGTCATCCAGTACTGAAAGCATTAATAAGCAGGCATCAGCCTGGTAATAGCGCGCCAGATAGATCTGGTAAGGATCGATAATGAAGTCTTTACATAAAATCGGCTGCGGGGCGATTTGGCTGACGATGGGGAGGAAATCAAAGCTCCCCTGAAAATATTTCTCATCAGTCAGCACCGAAATTGCCGAAGCGTAATGTTTATAAATGGCGGCAATGCGTGCTGGATCGAAATCATCACGGATCACGCCTTTTGACGGCGACGCTTTCTTGCACTCCAGAATAAACGCCGTGCGCGCACCCTGTAGCGCATCATAAAAATGTCGCGTGCTCGGCTGAACCTCATTCTGAAAACTGGCCAGCGGTTGCTGCTGTTTGCGGGTTTCTACCCAAATCGCCTTGTCTGCGACGATTTTCGCTAAAACGGTTTGCATCATTTACCCTCGTGCCGCCAGTGCGGTAACTCTGTCGTAAGCGGAACCACTGCGCAGTACCTCAAGAACGGTTTGCGCATTGGCTTGCAGATCTTCATGGCCATGCAGGCGCATTAACATGGCGACGTTCGCAGCGACGGCTGCTTCATGGGCGGCGTCGCCTTTACCTTGTAACAAGCGTGTTAAAATGTCACGGTTTTCTTCCGGTGTTCCGCCTGCCAGTTGCTCCTGGTGGTAGGGAGTCAGGCCAAAATCTTCAGCGGTCAATTGATAGCTCTTAATTTCGCCGTCATGCAGCTCGGCAACGATTGTCGGCGCGTGTAATGAAACTTCATCCATCCCGCCGCTGTGCACCACCGCCGCGCGTTGATACCCCAGCACGCGCAAGGTTTCGGCAATCGGCAGCACCAGTTCCGGACTATAAACACCAATTAACGCCAGCGGCGGATGCGCCGGGTTAATCAATGGCCCCAGCACATTGAACAGGGTGCGGGTTTTCAGTTGCTGGCGAACCGGCATCGCGTGGCGGAATCCGGTGTGATACTTCGGCGCAAAGAGGAAACATACACCTAACTCATCCAGCGCCTGGCGCGATTTATCGGCGTTCATATCAAGATTAATACCGAACGCCGCCAGCAGATCGGACGAACCAGATTTACTGGAGACGCTACGGTTGCCGTGTTTCGCCACTTTCAGCCCACAGGCCGCGGCGACAAACGCACTGGCGGTAGAAATATTGATACTGTTGCTGCCGTCACCGCCAGTACCGACGATATCAGCAAACAGATAATCCGGGCGCGGGAACGGCGCGGCGTTTTCCAGTAGCGCGGTTGCTGCTCCGGCGATCTCGTTCGGGTGCTCACCGCGAATTTTCATGCTCACCAGCGCCGCCGCCAGTTGTTCCGGCTTCAGCTCGCCACGCACCACCGCTGAAAACAGCTGGTGGCTTTCTTGTTGGCTAAGCGTCTGCGCCTGATACAGTTTTTCCAGAATCGGTTGCAGCGTGTTGGCTGGCTCTAGTTTCTGCTGCGCCCAGGCCAGCGTTTGTTCCAGCAGGCGAGCGCCCTGGGTGGTGAGAATGGATTCCGGATGGAACTGGAATCCACAAACGCGATCCGCATCGTGACGTACTGCCATCACCATGCCATTAAAATGGGCGTTGATGGTTAAACCGGCCGGAATGTTACTGCCAACCAGCGAGTGATAACGCGCCACCGGCAGCGGGTTTGTTAATCCGGCAAACATCGCCTGACCGTCATGTTCAATGCTCGACGCTTTACCGTGAAGAATTTCGCCCGCCTGACCGACATAGCCCCCGTAAGCTTCGACAATTGCCTGATGTCCGAGGCAAATGCCAATAATGGGCAGCTTGCCACGCAAGCGGGTGAGGAGTTCCGGCATACAACCGGCTTCGCTCGGCACACCGGGGCCAGGAGAAAGCATCAGTACCGGATTGCTCATCGTCGCCAGGCGTTCAATTAAGGTCTGCGCCGGAATATGGTTGCGGTAAATCACCACGTTATGACCATTGCTGCGCAACTGATCTGCCAGGTTGTACGTAAAAGAGTCGATATTATCGAGCAGCAGAATGTCAGCCATCAGAAAGTCTCCTGTGCATGATGCGCGGTGGCAATAGCGCGCAGTACAGCGCGGGCTTTGTTACGGGTTTCGTCGGCTTCCGACTGCGGAACAGAATCAAGGACTACACCAGCACCCGCTTGCACGGTGGCGATACCGTTTTCCACCAGCGCCGAGCGGATCACAATGCAGGTGTCGAGATCGCCATGCGCGGTGAAATAACCTACCGCGCCGCCGTAGCTGCCGCGGCGACGACCTTCCGCCTCGGCAATTAACTGCATAGCGCGTACTTTCGGCGCACCGCTTAACGTCCCCATATTCATACAGGCGCGATAAGCGTGCAGGGCGTCAAGATCGTGACGCAGTTCGCCGACTACGCGAGAGACGAGGTGCATCACATAGGAATAACGGTCAACTTTGGTGAGATCGGCGACGTAGCGGCTGCCGGGGGTGCAAATGCGTGCCAGATCATTACGGGCGAGATCAACCAGCATCAGATGTTCAGACAGCTCTTTATGATCGGTACGCATTTCCAGTTCAATACGGCTGTCGAGATCTCTGTCCAGTGAACCATCGGCGCGACGACCGCGTGGGCGTGTTCCGGCAATCGGGTAGATCTCAATCTGGCGGCTGGTGGCATCATACTTGAGCGAGCTTTCCGGCGACGCGCCAAATAGGGTGAAATCATTATCCTGCATAAAAAACATGTACGGGCTGGGATTACTCTTTTTCAGCACGTAATAGGCCGCCAGCGGTGACGGGCAGGGCAGAGAGAAACGGCGAGATGGCACCACCTGGAAAATTTCTCCAGCGCGAATCGCTTTTTGCAACAAACGCACTACGCCACCGAACTCTTCATCGCTCTGATTACATTCACAACGCATATGCGGCACGGAAACCACTGGCAGCGGCGGCGCGGCTTCGGTCAGTTGCTGACGTAGTTCGTTCAGGCGAGCAGTGAGACGTTGTTTTTCTTCTTCATTCGGAGCAAACAGGCTGGCCTGAATACGGGTGCTTTTTTTCTGATGGTCAATCACCATCAGCGTTTCAGCGAGATAAAAACAGAAATCAGGGCAGTTATTTTCCGCTGACAGTTGCGGTAAATCTTCAAATCCCGCCACAAGGTCATAAGAGAACAGGCCGCCGAAGAACATGGCTTCTCGTTCTTCCTTCGGTACATTCAACAGATTCTGCAATAAACGGAAAGCGTCAAAAACCGAAAGGGAGCATAAGCGGGCGTCTTCATCCAGCAGTGGACTGACAGGGGGGAAGCGCAGCACACGGCAGTTTGGTGATTGTTCACTTTCCACACCCGCAGGCAGGGCGTTATCCAGTAGTGCCAGCAGGGCTTCGCCGTTGCCGGAAAGTGCCTGGATTGTGACAGTGTCACCTAAAGCTGTAATGCGCAGCGCACTGTCTACCAGCAGCAGGCTTTTTAAATCATCTTTGCTGTCGATATCTGCGGATTCCAGCAGCAGCGTTGCCGGACGATCCCCACACAACTGGTGAAAAAGCGCGGTGGGATTGTCGCGATAAGCGCCTTCGCAGGTTAGCTGTTCGAGAGTCGGTTTTTGTGTTTGCATTGTTATTCTCTAATTTTGTTCAAAAAAAAGCCCGCTCATTAGGCGGGCTGGGTATCTGATTGCTTTACGCATGGTGAATACACTGCCCGTTTCAGGAAGTGCGCCACCAACCTTTCAGTACGAAAATTGCTTTCATTGTCGATACCCTTTTTACGTGAACTTGCGTACTAGTTAACTAGTTCGATGATTAATTGTCAACAGCTCATTTCAGAATATTTGCCAGAACCGTTATGATGTCGGCGCAAAAAACATTATCCAGAACGGGAGTGCGCCTTGAGCGACACGAATTACGCAGTGATTTACGACCTGCACAGCCATACCACAGCTTCCGATGGCTGCCTGACGCCAGAAGCATTGGTGCACCGTGCAGTCGAGATGCGCGTCGGCACCCTGGCGATCACCGACCATGACACCACAGCTGCAATCGCACCAGCAAGAGAGGAAATTTCACGTTCGGGACTGGCGCTGAATCTTATTCCCGGCGTGGAAATTTCCACGGTCTGGGAAAATCATGAAATTCATATTGTCGGGCTGAATATTGATATTACTCATCCGCTAATGTGTGAGTTCCTCGCGCAGCAGACAGAACGGCGCAATCAGCGGGCGCAGCTCATTGCCGAAAGACTTGAAAAAGCGCAAATACCTGGGGCGCTGGAAGGCGCGCAACGACTGGCTCAGGGCGGCGCAGTGACGCGCGGTCATTTTGCGCGTTTCCTTGTGGAGTGCGGCAAAGCCAGTTCAATGGCGGATGTCTTTAAAAAGTATCTGGCGCGCGGGAAAACCGGATACGTTCCGCCACAGTGGTGTACAATAGAACAAGCTATTGATGTCATTCATCATTCTGGCGGTAAGGCGGTGCTAGCTCATCCTGGGCGGTACAATCTTAGTGCTAAATGGCTGAAAAGATTGGTTGCGCATTTTGCCGAACACCACGGCGACGCGATGGAAGTCGCGCAGTGCCAGCAATCGCCCAATGAACGCACCCAGTTGGCGACCCTTGCGCGTCAGCATCATTTATGGGCATCACAAGGATCTGATTTTCATCAGCCATGCCCGTGGATCGAACTGGGTCGTAAACTCTGGCTGCCCGCAGGCGTTGAAGGCGTCTGGCAGCTATGGGAACAGCCGCAGAACACCACAGAGAGGGAATTATGAGCCAGTTTTTTTATATTCATCCTGATAACCCACAGCAACGTCTGATCAACCAGGCGGTGGAGATCGTGCGTAAAGGCGGGGTGATTGTTTATCCAACTGATTCCGGCTATGCGCTCGGCTGTAAAATTGAAGATAAAAACGCCATGGAGCGTATTTGTCGTATTCGCCAGCTGCCGGACGGTCACAACTTTACCCTGATGTGTCGCGATCTTTCTGAACTCTCGACCTATTCATTTGTCGATAACGTTGCGTTTCGTTTAATGAAAAACAACACGCCGGGCAACTATACCTTCATCCTGAAGGGGACGAAGGAGGTGCCACGCCGTCTGTTGCAGGAAAAACGCAAAACCATCGGTATGCGTGTGCCTTCTAACCCGATTGCGCAAGCGTTGCTTGAAGCATTGGGCGAACCGATGCTTTCCACTTCGCTAATGCTGCCAGGCAGCGAATTTACCGAATCCGATCCGGAAGAAATTAAAGACCGTCTGGAAAAACAGGTAGATTTGATTATTCACGGCGGTTATCTCGGGCAGAAACCAACAACGGTTATTGATCTTACCGATGATACGCCGGTCGTGGTGCGTGAAGGCGTAGGTGATGTGAAGCCTTTCTTATAACAAATTGCGTTCCATGGATGGAAGACTATGGCAGGGAAGTTTCGCTGCATTTTGCTGTTGATAGCAGGGCTGTTTGTATCATCTCTAAGTTATGCAGAAAACACGGAGATCCCTTCTTATGAAGAAGGGATCTCGCTCTTTGATGTTGAAGCCACTCTGCAACCAGATGGGGTGCTCGACATCAAAGAAAATATTCATTTTCAGGCGCGAAATCAGCAGATTAAGCACGGCTTTTATCGTGATTTACCACGACTCTGGATGCAGCCTGATGGGGACGCTGCACTGCTGAACTATCATATTGTTGGCGTCACCCGTGATGGTATTCCTGAACCCTGGCATCTTGACTGGCATATCGGGTTAATGAGTATTGTCGTGGGCGATAAACAACGTTTCTTGCCTCAAGGCGACTATCATTATCAAATTCATTATCAGGTTAAAAATGCTTTCCTGCGTGAGGGGGATTCTGATCTGCTAATCTGGAACGTGACCGGTAACCACTGGCCGTTTGAAATTTATAAGACCCGTTTTTCTCTCCAGTTCTCTAATATTGCGGGTAATCCATTTAGCGAAATCGATCTCTTTACCGGAGAAGAGGGCGACACATATCGTAATGGCCGCATCCTTGAGGACGGAAGAATTGAATCCCGCGATCCGTTTTATCGTGAAGATTTCACGGTCCTCTACCGCTGGCCTCACGCTTTACTTAGCAATGCCTCGGCTCCGCAAACGACGAATATTTTCAGCCATCTTCTTTTACCCTCCACGTCATCGTTGTTAATTTGGTTTCCGTGTCTGTTCCTGGTTTGTGGATGGTTATATCTCTGGAAGCGCAGGCCGCAATTTACGCCGGTAGATGTGATTGAAACCGATGTCATTCCGCCAGATTACACGCCCGGCATGTTACGTCTCGATGCGAAGCTAGTTTACGACGATAAAGGTTTTTGTGCCGATATCGTAAATCTGATTGTGAAAGGAAAAATTCATCTGGAAGATCAGTCTGACAAGAACCAGCAAATCCTGATTCGTGTTAATGAAGGCGCGACCAGAAATAATGCGGTATTACTGCCCGCAGAGCAGTTATTACTGGAAGCGTTATTTCGTAAAGGCGATAAGGTCGTTCTTACGGGGAGACGCAACAGAGTCTTACGCAGGGCATTTTTACGGATGCAGAAATTTTATCTGCCGCGTAAAAAGTCTTCGTTTTACCGGTCTGATACTTTTTTGCAATGGGGTGGACTGGCAATATTGGCGGTCATTCTTTACGGTAACTTGAGTCCTGTAGGCTGGGCAGGAATGAGTCTGGTGGGCGATATGTTTATTATGATCTGCTGGATTATTCCTTTTTTATTTTGTTCCCTTGAGCTTTTGTTTGCCTGCGATGATGACAAGCCTTGCGTTAATCGTGTAATCATCACTTTGTTTTTACCACTGATTTGTTCAGGCGTGGCCTTCTATTCTCTCTACATCAATGTCGGAGATGTATTCTTTTACTGGTATATGCCAGCGGGTTATTTTACCGCTGTTTTCCTGACCGGTTATCTCACTGGCATGGGGTATATTTTTCTGCCAAAGTTTACCCAAACTGGACAGCAACGTTATGCCCACGGTGAAGCTATCGTTAACTATCTTGCGCGTAAAGAGGCGGCAACACACAGTGGGCGGCGTCGGAAAGGGGAAACACGGAAACTGGATTATGCGTTGCTAGGTTGGGCGGTCTCGGCAAACCTTGGCAGAGAATGGGCAGCACGTATCACCCCATCACTCACAGCGGCTGTTCGCGCCCCGGAAATTGCCCGTAGCGGCGTTTTATTCTCATTACAGACGCACCTAAGTTGCGGGGCCTATACCAGTTTGTTGGGGCGAAGTTATTCCGGTGGTGGTGCTGGCGGCGGCGCGGGTGGCGGAGGCGGTGGTGGCTGGTAATTAAGCTGATGTTAATCGAAACAAGCTTTAACCATAAAGATAGTGTAGTATGTTGCGCCTCAAAGCCAGGCCAGTTAAAACGTCGAGTCGTTTACTTAAGGCCTGAGGAGTTCAAACAGACTTTACTATCAGTGAGTCAGATGTAAGTTCTGACTCACTGTTGCACAAAAGCATATCAGACGCCTGGGAAGGCGACACCAAAAGGAAGCTCTATGAGCGAAAAGCTACAGAAAGTGCTGGCGCGTGCCGGCCACGGTTCTCGCCGTGAAATCGAATCTATTATTGAAGCCGGTCGTGTGAGTGTTGATGGCAAAATTGCTAAACTCGGCGATCGCGTTGAAGTTACCCCTGGATTGAAAATCCGTATCGATGGTCACCTTATTTCGGTACGTGAGTCCGCTGAACAAATTTGTCGCGTTCTGGCTTATTACAAACCGGAAGGTGAGTTGTGTACCCGTAACGATCCGGAAGGGCGTCCGACGGTGTTTGACCGTCTGCCAAAGCTGCGTGGCGCACGCTGGATTGCCGTAGGTCGTCTGGACGTTAACACCTGTGGTCTGCTGCTGTTCACCACTGACGGTGAACTGGCAAACCGTTTAATGCATCCAAGCCGTGAAGTTGAACGTGAATACGCCGTGCGTGTATTTGGTCAGGTTGACGACGCGAAACTGCGTGATTTGAGTCGTGGCGTGCAGTTGGAAGATGGTCCGGCAGCTTTTAAAACCATCAAGTTCAGCGGCGGCGAAGGGATCAACCAGTGGTACAACGTGACTCTGACCGAAGGCCGTAACCGTGAAGTTCGTCGTCTGTGGGAAGCGGTTGGTGTGCAGGTGAGCCGCCTGATCCGTGTTCGTTACGGTGATATCCCACTGCCAAAAGGTCTGCCACGCGGTGGCTGGACGGAGCTGGACCTCGCCCAGACTAACTATCTGCGCGAACTGGTGGAGCTACCGCCAGAAACCAGCTCTAAAGTCGCTGTAGAAAAAGACCGTCGTCGCATGAAGGCGAATCAGATTCGTCGTGCGGTGAAACGTCACAGTCAGGTGAGCGGCGGTCGTCGTTCTGGCGGACGTAATAATAACGGTTAATCAAAGTATGCCGGACGTCATATCCGGCATTTTTACAGATTAATAATCGATCCCTATCTGCGCTTTTACACCGGCATCAAACGCATGTTTGACGGGGCGTAATTCACTTACCGTATCTGCCAGTTCAAGAATATCCCGATGACAACCACGACCCGTGATAATCACCGTCTGTTGATGTGGACGTTCATTTAACGCCTGCACCACTTCTTCCAGTGGCAAATAGTCATACGCCACCATATACGTCAGTTCATCAAGCAAAACCATATCCAGTGAGGAATCAGCAAGCATCCGCTTTGCATGTTGCCAGACTTCGCGGCAGGCGGCGGTATCAGACTCGCGGTTTTGTGTATCCCAGGTAAAGCCCGTTGCCATCACCTGAAACTCAACGCCATGTGGCTCCAGCAGATTGCGTTCGCCATTAGGCCAGGTGCCTTTAATAAACTGCACGACGCCTACTTTTTTTCCGTGACCAACTGCGCGTGTTGCCGTACCAAATGCCGCGGTGGTTTTGCCTTTTCCATTGCCGGTAAAGACGATGATAATACCGCGTTCATCCTGGGCCTGGGCCACACGAGCATCTA
>SKEX01000411.1_pt1 | contig 33607 bp, 35 predicted proteins | sample 4841451 | NCBI WGS metagenome assembly SKEX01 (sample SAMN11008798, study PRJNA524170) | human gut metagenome | isolation source: fecal sample from pouch patient p38, | place: Israel: Tel-Aviv | reverse complement strand
CCCTTGTGATTATCTCATAAGGGCAAAAATAAGGGAAACTACATATCATTTCACTAATGGACAGGCGGGAAAGCCTATAAAATGGGGAAAGTTAGAGAGATAATTATATAAATTCAAGTTTGATAAAATGATTTTATCATATCGTCAATCCAAACTCAACGGTCAAGCCGGAACTTGAACAGGCTTTCAATCAGCTTTGTTCTGATGTAGTCCTCCATATCAGAGTTATAATAGCCGTTCATCTTAGAGAAGTAGCGGATATATCCAGCGTAGCGGTCAAGGACAGCTTGTATCGCTATGGGGTCGCCCTCATGTGCCTTTATGATAGTGTCATAGGGAAGAAGTCGGTTACTCATGGGACAACACCTCCATTTCCTCTTTCAACCGCTTTAAGGCAAGCTGGATATGCCGCCCGATTGTACTGCGTGTCCAACCGCTTTGTTCTCCGATTTCTTTCTGCGTCAAGTGCTGGAAGTAATACAAAAAGATTTCCTCCTGCGTCTGTTCCGGCAGCCCGGCAAGAGCTGCCGCAAGGGAGCAGCTATCTAAAAGTATCGTCTGCCCCCGGACAGAGAACGGATAAGTTTCGCCATAGTCTGGCACTTGAAAATACTCGTCTGTGGTGCTTAGTGGGACAAACTTTTCTTCGGTCAGATATTCAAGGGAGATTTCCCGTTTCCACCTCGCCGCCAGCATACGGGTAGCGTCAAAGGACGCATGGCGAATAACAATCCGGCAATAGGTATCATGGGTATAACGGATATGTTCTTGATAGGCTTCGTATTCAGTCATGGAAAATCCCCCTTTCTTCGATTATGGGAAAGGGCGGCAGCATTTTCTGCTGTCGCCCCTTGATTACCCACCAGCAAGGACAGACGGGGCTGTCAACGGTGGGCGCAGCCCATTCACTTGCCGTTGACTGGCTCGGCTGGATTTGTTACTCGGAATTAAATTTATAACCATAGCCAATTACTGTTTTTATATACTCATGTCCCTTGCAATATGGTTTTAACCTTTTTCGTATTTGAAAAATCGTGTTTTCTACTGCGTGCAAATGGTTATTTGTAGGTTCATGCCAAATCTGCTCATAAATCTGTTCTTTTGTGAATGTGGTTTGAGGAGATTGCAGTAGCAAATAAAGGACTTCAAATTCGTTTGTTGATAAATAAACTTCCTGCTGTTCTAATATTACACAATGTCGGTTAATATCAATGTGTAAGGTGTGATTTGTTTGCTTTAATCCCCAAAATTCTTGTGCCATTATCCGGTCATTTGTAATTTGTTCGAGTAGTAGGGATAATTCATTAAATTTTCTAACTTCCCTCAATTTCTTATATAGATTGACAGTTATCGTACACCCATATATATCCTTATCAAAATCAAAAATATGTGTTTCGATTGAAACAAAGCTATCATTGTCAAGCGTAGGGCGCGTTCCAATATGGGTAACACCATAATATATCTTGCCACTTAAAAGAATATCTGCCACATACACCCCTGTCTTTGGCAAAAATGTATTTTTTGCTATTTCTATGTTTGCGGTAGGTGTTCCTACATGCTTTCCAATACCTCGACCATGTATAACAATTCCCGTTAGTGTATAAATAGGCTTATTTATATTTTCTTTCATTTTGCTCCTCATATAATCCCATTCATTGACAGGATAATCAAAACACAAGTTACTATTATAAAACTTGCCAGTATAAGCAGACCAGTATGCTTTTGTCTTGCTTCATTTTCCAAAGTAGCAACATATCCGTTTTTTCTCAAAGCGGTAACTATGGGCTTATACAGTAAAAATGTAATGGACGCATTTAACCCACCTTTCAATAAGTTAAATGGAAGAAAGGCAGGAAGTAACAATTCTACAACTGCTTCTCTTGGATACCCCATATAAAGCGGCGTTACCAAATAGTTCCACAACAGCATAACGATAACCGTTATTAGCCATCCCGATGCCAGACCAATCACTGCACCAGATAAAGTGTGCTTTTTTTTGTAAATGACAGATGCCGTACACGCAAAAGATAGTGTTTGTACGATATTCATAATACAACCTAATATTCCGGTATCGCTTACTGTAATCATTTCAAGGGTTGCTACAATAACAGATACAATGCAGGAAGTCATCGGCCCCCAAATAAAACCACCTAAAGTTACAATAACATCTGATGGGTCATACTTTAAGAATAGAATAATAGGAATCCTGCCAACAACCATAGTGACATAAGTAATCGCACATAGCATACCAATAACTGTGATTCTTTTTGTTTTACTGTTCATAATTGCTTCCCTCCGTGGCAAAAAATTAACACCCAAAAGAAAATGTCTTTCAGGTGTTAGCATTATCATTAGGTCACAGAAAAGAAAGTAACACTCTCAAAATCTGCGGAATCTAACCATATCTTCTTTCATCCAGACTATACTGTTGGTTTTGGAATTACACCAAATCGTGCGTTTTACGCTCGCGGACTTTACCGCCAATCGGGAATTTCACCCTGCCCCGAAGACACTTTTATTCAGTTGTTCGTTTTGAATTATAACATTTCCTGCTTTTTGTAGCAATGGGCTGAAGAAAGTTCGGAAACATTTCGGAAACTTGCATTTTACGGAATGGGACTGACTATCAATTCAGTTATCATGTTACTTTATCGCACATGAGCATTATTTTAAGGATTCAACACAAAATACGAATCATACTTTGTTCCATCATGCCCTACCAGTTTTTCCGCCGAAAGCTCAAACCCCAGATTTTTCAACGCTTGAATACGTTCCGTAGCTGCTGGAATTGCTTTTGTGGCAATTTTACTACAATGGAAGAAACGATATGCAGGCGCGATAATCAAACTTAATATTTTTATAATCTTATCAGACATTTCATAGTCGCTCCGAATATCAAGCCTAAGCAATCCACAATCTGTAAAATAATCTGCGGCATCTCTGTGAAAAAGTTCTATTGTCCCTATTGCTTCATGCGTTTCTTTTGATATAATCGTCCACCGGACAAATCCCTGTCGATGATACTCAAAAAGCCAATAATCAATAGCCTGCTGCATTCTGTTTTCAGTTGTATAATAAAAATCATCTCCGCCACAATTATCACTATTAAAGAAAGAGACAGCCTCTTTATCTGAATAAACTTTTAGTAAATCCAGTCTATCCTCCTGTCTGACCATTCTCAAAATATAGTCATTATTCTCAAATTCAGGACAACTTCTATAAATCTCTTCCATACTGGTCTTCCTCCGTAAATTCCGATTTTTTACTTTTGGAAACATAGTTGATTGAGCAATAAACTGCTACATTGTAATTGCTTCCATAATCTGATTCAAGGATTGATAATCAACGAAATCCACTTTTGTCCCATAAGTTTCTATCATTGCCTTTGTTTCAGCTGTCATCTTCTCTTTTGGAATCTTCTTTACCTTGTGATATAGAAGATTCATCATTGTTCTATGCTTGAAGTTCAACTTATCATAATCAATACCGCCTCTCAAATGAAAAATATTGGTATTGCTCAGAATCCTTTCCGGCACTTGTTTCCTTATGGATTTTCTGATATTGTCTGTATTTTCCTTATCATATACATCCGCAAGTCCAACTGTCACAATAATAAGTTGTGTATTTTCACCCAATACTTTGATGATCCGTTTCAGACCTTTGACTCCTCCTGCATACAAACCTCCAAAGTGTACAATAAGATCATACTCTGTCAACTCTTTAATATCTTCATAACTTATAACAGGCAGATTTATCATTTCAGAAAGTTGCTCTGCATATCTTTTTGTTGTTCCATACTGACTTCCATATACAATTAAAGCATTCATATGCAATTTGCTCCATTCATTACATTTTAACAATTTTTCTTACTGTATTTGCCGTCCGGATCGTAATTCTGTCACTGATCTTTGAACTGGCAGTTTTTGACCACCAATTTGTTTTTTGATAATCTTTGCGGCTAAAAGACCAGAAAATCACATTTTTATAATGATAGATTTTTTCGTACTCTTCTTTTGGATTTCCAACTTCATTATAAAAACTGTCATAAGATATGTCCGGAAACATAAAAATAAGATTATCATAGATCTCCTTGTTGCTGTCTCCCCACCATTCTGGAGCATTTTTCAATATGTCTTCCAACTCTTCCTGCGAAACAACAAAAACGGGAATGTCCAACCCAAATCGTTTATTTATCATGGATCTTATTTCATTTGAAAGTCTCTCTTTGTCATCAATGTCCGCGCAGAAAACAACATTGCCGCCATTAAGATATGTAGAAACTGCTGTATATCCAAGTTCTGCAAAACCCGCTTTTAATTCAGACATCGCTATTTTGTTTTTGCCACTGATATTGATTCCTCTTAATAAGGCAACATACCTTTTCATACAACCATTCCTCTCTGACATTTTTTGTTTTCTCAATATATTGTATAAATTTTATCATATCACAGACTTTTTGTGTAGTGATTTCTTTTTGATCCTTTTTTGTTCCTTAAGAGAAAGCTCCTTTCAGTTCTTAACTCAATTTGAAATCTGATAATCATAAATAAAGAAATTCATTACTGCTTGCTGTCCTTTGATGTTAAATACGTGTTTCTTTTCTAAGCGTCTTTTCATTCCTTGGTGTTCATAAAAACCATAATTACAACTTGTGTCTGTAAACAAATAAAATTCTTTCAGCTTTTCCTGCTTCATGTAATTGAGTGCTGATTGAAAAAGCATTTTTCCAATCCCTTTTCCTCTGCACGAAGAACTTACGGCAAATAAGGCAAGTTCTGCCGGGTAAGTCTTGTTATTTTCGTTTAGTAATTGCTTATCTATTCCATTGACGTTACCAAAGATTTTTGAAACATTTCGCCCCTCTTTTGAACTGTATAATGATAGTATTGATTTTATCTGCAGCAGCCTGTTTGAAAAAGGACATTTATGTTTAGTAATATTATTCGCCAGTATAATACCTGCCACATTTCCGTCAACTACCGCTACTCTTGAAAAAGTATAGTTTGTTAAGCAACTGCTTAGAAATACTCTTGCTAATTTGACCGCTGTTTTTGAGGTACTAAAATCATCATAATGCCAAGTTTCTCTGATGATAGTTTCTAAAACTTTAAAATCTTGTTTTTGATATTCTCGTAATTCTATTTGCATTGTTCTTCTCCTTGTTTTCATCATTTATATCATGTATGATAAAGTATACAGTAACTGTAATGTCAATAAGGAGATATACGAAAATGAAAAAAGAAATTAAAAGGCTAACAACCGCACAATTCGCAAAACTACACGAAGTAAATAAACGTACATTACATTATTATGATGAAATCGGTCTTTTCCATCCGCTTACCAAGGCTGAAAATGGCTATCGCTATTATGATATTTCACAAAGCATAGATTTTGAATATATTCGTATGCTGAAAGAATTAAATATGAGTATTGAAGAAATTGAAGCATATCGAAAAAATCCTACACCTGCCAACTTCTTAAAAATTGTGAATGAGAAAGAAAAAGAAATTGATAAGCAAATTCAAAAACTGAAAGATATTAAAACTGTAATGCAAAGGAAGAAAGCGAAAATCGCTTTTTGTGAAACTTTGCAAGAGCAGGAAATCAGAATTGAAGAATGCAAATCAGAAAGGCTTTTCGTCTATCCTTATGATTTCTCAAAAGATGATATATCAGAAATTTTTTCCCACTTGAAAGATATATGGGGAATCGAACAAATACGCATGGGAATGGGAAGTTTTATTTCGCTTGATAATGTATATAAGATGAACTTTGATAAATATGAGGGGATATATACGATTGCCTTGAATAAGAAGTCCATTCCAAATAGTCTTATAAAACCAAAGGGAAAATATCTTTGCGGTTATCAAAAGGGTACATGGGATAAATTGCCAGCACTGTATCAACAGATGTTGGATTATGCCAATAAAAATAATTTACAACTTACTGGCTACGCTTACGAAGTTGGTTTGAACGATTTTGTAATTTCTGATGAAGCCGATTATATTACAAAAATTATGATTAAGATTCAAGAAACCCCTTGACTTTACAGTTAGTGTATAGTTTATACTTTTTTGTACTAAGATACAAGGAGATGAATTTTAATGATGAAATTATTACTACTGACAGGAATTGTTCTTGCAAAAGTTTTAATAGCCAAAGTTCTGGCATTCGTGTTTATTATTTTGTCATTCATATTCAAAGGCAAGCAATTACATAAATCAACACTTGAATGGAATAAATATTTCTTATCGCTAAATGATACTTTTGTAGACAAATATACGAAAATTATTTACATAATATCGACTGTATTATCTTCTTGCGTGATGTTCCTGTTGTTTAAATTTTTTGATTTCCAATACCCAATATCTTTAACACTCATCATTTTAGCAGTTTGTAGCTTAATTTCATGGTATAGGTATCAAAAAAACGGAAAAAGTTACATAAAATCAAGAATTTATGAAATTAGGGAGTCAATAAAATGTGATAATGTAGGCAATGATGTTACTCCTTAAAAGTTCTACATAAAATTGAATGGATGGTGTTACTGCTACTGATCCTTCCTTTTCAGTAACATACAGCAGATAACAATTGCAAATAAAAAAATCAACACAAGAGGCAGGATGCTTTTTATTTCAAGTCTATTTTCCAACATCATCCGATATCCCCACCAGGCCGGAAACAGTTTTCCTGTCACCCGAAATGCTTCAGGTAATAATTCCGCCGGAAACATAATTCCCGACAACATGATCGACGGTAAAAAAATGATCATAGAAAACATCGAGATTTTAGCCTGATCCACTACAGCCAGACCAAGTATGCTTGCAACACTAAGTGATACCGCTGCAAAAGTGATAAGGCTGATAAAATATATTCCGGAATGCGATGGGATTTTTGCATCAAAAGCAAGAGGTGCTGTTATATAGAGAATCGTTCCCATAATCAGCAGATGAATAAAAGTGGAAATATTTGTGAGCACAAGCCCCAAACAGATCGGAACTCCATTTGCTTTATATACTTTTTTTATATTACTTCCGTAAATCTCCACAAGAGAAGGCGGCAAACCAATCAATGCACCCATCGTCACTCCAAATACTGTCATAGATTGAATCAGCGTATCCTTCGAATCAGGCATAACTGAAGTAAATATCCCACCCATAACCGCAAAAAACAGAAAAGGTACAATATAGCAGGTAATAAGCAGTGTTTTACTTCTGATATCCATTTTCCATTGCAAGGACACGCCATATAAAAAAGCCTTCATTCCTTATCCCCCTTTGCTATTTTCATAAAATATTGTTCCAGGGAACCACGGTCTACTTGAAGATCTAAAACTGTTCTCCCTGCTTCCTGATACTGTTTCAGCAGTGTAAGCAATGTATTCCCAATATCATCCGTCTCATATTTTTCATGACCTTCCTCTGTCTGAATGAAAACTTGATACCGTTTTCCTGTGGTTTCATTCAATTCTTCCACAGTTCCAACAAAGGCGATTCTCCCGTGATTTAAGATAGCGATGCGATCACACAGGCTTTCCACCTCAGCCATATCGTGACTTGCCAGTATGATCGTTTTCCCTTTTTTCTTTAATCGACGAAATTGCTTATGCAACGAAATTCTCCCCTCTACATCCAGACCTGCAGTCGGTTCATCAAGAAACAGGATATCCGGATTACGAACCAGGGAAAGCGCCAGATGAAGCCGCCTTTTCTGTCCTGTTGATAGCTGATAATATTGCTTTTTTGCAAATTCATAGATACCAAGAGTATTTAGCATCTCCTCATCAGGCACTGTTTCATTCCATTTTGCAAACAGCCGGACAGCCTCCGCTGCTTTCATATGCTCCGGAAGCGAAGAGGACTGTAACTGAATCCCTGTTTTACCAGTAATCGAAATAGTGCCGCTGTCATATTTTTTCAACCCCTCCATGCATTCAAGAGCTGTTGTTTTTCCCGCACCATTTACACCGAGTATCGCGAAAATTTCACCTTGATTCACACTGAAATTTAAGTCTTGCAGAACAACATGATTGATTTGTATGACGTTTGTCACTTTGCCCCCTCCTCAAACGGAATAATCCCGGCTTTTGAAAAATAAACATCTAATACCTGGCCAATATATTCATTTGCAAACTCCTGTTTTTCTTTCCATTCACCGTCTATTTCTTTAAATTGACCAAGCTCTATCAATTGGGGAAGCATAGACATATTTCCACCGGTAAATTCTGTGATCATATCCCAATACGTTTTGGCAAACTGCTGTCCCCTTTCGCTGTCAGCAGGAACTCCCATTTTTCGAAGCTCAATCGCTTCATTTTGAAGCTGCGTGAAATGCTCCATAAAAGCCATACCACTTTCCTTGTCAAAACGATTTCGAATATGATTCATTGTCTGATCATCAAAATGTTTAATTAACCAATAATAGTCGTTTTTCATCTGCAGATTTACGATGATATCCGCATATTTCTGAAAATCAACGGATTGCATCCGAAGCACCTCTTCCCGCAGTGTTTCTAATGCATTCAAAGATTCAGACAGTGCTTCTATTTTCTTTTGCACAATCGCAGCCTGTTCTGTAAGGATATTGGCAACTTCGGCTGGTTTGTCAAGTGAGATCAGTCTGTTTTTTATATCACTCAATGAAAATCCCAGATGTTTCAATGACAAAATCTGATGAAGTTTTACGACATCTTTATTCGTATAGAGTCTGCGGCCGCCTTCACTGATACAAGAAGGTGCCAAAAGTCCTTCTCTGTCATAATGCTGTAATGTTCTTACAGTCACACCCATTCTTTTTGCTACTTCCCCTGTCGTCATATAGCCCTGTGGTATTGCCCTCTGATTTTCCATATCTTATCACCTCTTTTTCACAGTATAACTCATTACGCTGCGTCATGAGCAAGAATTTTTTACATGGTATCGTTTCGCAATGCCTCTGTCAGGTTACACCTGAGCATTCTTTTTCCTCCGATATAATAAGCCAGTGCGACACATCCCCATATCAAAAGAATAAAAGACAAGATTGGAATAACCGGAGTCCTTTCTAAAAACTCTGTCGGATTCAGGTAACTTGCCGAGATCATAACTCCTACGAACAGCACTGTACAAGGAACCGTTATAAGAAGCGGTCGCCCAGCAATTACCAACGCCTCGATACAAAACATTTTTTTCATGCTTCCCGGTGTCATCCCCACGGAAACATATCTGGCAAATTCTCGTTTCCTTTGTCTCAAAAATCCCAAGGTATTGGAAAACACATTGGCGATTCCTATCAGTGCCAGTAAAACACAGAAACCACCCAGAATCGTCTTAAGTCCGTTCTGCATCTCCTCATTTGCCTTTTTCTCCCGAATCCGATTCTCAATTTCCACAGAATCCGTCATACCCATAATATTCTCTATGTCTGTTTCTAATTTATTTAATGTTTCAAGATTCACCTTTTCATTCCCCAGAACACGGATATAAGTATTTGGTTCTATATACTCTGCCTGCTCTGATATTTGTTCCCATACAGAAACCGGAATAATCTGTACCAGAGTATAATTGGCATACTCTTCCCTCAAAACAGGTGGTTCCTGAGTACAGGTCAGTACTGGAAGTTCAAGGGTGCCTTCCTGATTGTGCATCTGCATAATAAGCTGACTTTGATCCGATTTGATGAAGGGCAAATACTCCTTGTAGCGGAAATTGCTATGCACACTGTCCCAGATACGATTCAATACAATACTGCCATTGTATTTTGGAGTAATTCCTATCTGCTCACAATATTCTGCAAATCCGGTATCATCCATAATAATCACGGGTGCCTTTACCAGAAAATAGTCTTCTTCTATTTCCACAGAATTATCTGTAATCTCTTCAATCCCTCCGACATTCATCACCTCTTCACTAATAGCATCTTTGGGAAGTCTGCACTGCATTTCTGCTTTTTGATAGGCTACACTGCTTTGAATCTCAGGAAGTTTTCGAATCTCTTCTGCCAGCTTTCCTTCCGTGATATTCTTATCCTTCAATGTTATCATAATATCCCATACGTCCTGATACCGTTCAAAATAAGTATGGTTTGTGCTGATATCGGAAAGCGTAAAAAAGCATAACATGATCGTAAATCCTAAAAATGAGAGTGTCAGAGACAAAGTAGAAGTCCGCAGTGCTTTCTTTTGAGCCTTTAATGCATTTCCTGCCAATTCCCCCTCTATGCCAAAGAGCAACGCTAAAATACGGGAATGTTTCTTCTTTCTCAGCTGTCCTTCATCAATTCCTTTGATTGCCTGAAGAGGTGTGCATTTACTCAATTTATGTGCAGGAATCCATGCAGAAAAAAGAACTGTGAGAACGGATACGAAAACCGTCAGTATAAATATCACTGGATGATACTGAAAAACCGCCTCATGCCTTTCCTCAATATTTTGAGCTATAACATTCATCAACTGTATCATTCCAGCGCTCCCTGCTATTCCCAAAATGCTGCCCAGCAAAATTGGTATACTGCACAACCCCATTGCTTCCTGCACGACGCAAATACGGATCTGTCCCGGCGTCGCTCCAATACTGGAAAAAATCCCAAACTGATGGATTCTTGCATTCATAGATACTGCAAACGAATTGTGAATAATTAAAACCAAAGAAAATGACACCACCAGCAGCACTAACAGATAAAATGTCAGTAAAAGGGGCGGCGTTTCATCCTGTGGATTGTGAATCATATATCTGGACAGGAGCAGTTCATGATAGGATATGGTTGATTCATCTAATCCTAATTTATCCGCAATCAAAGGCATATCCTGATAAATGGTCCGCTTATTTTGAAAATACAAATTCAGCACGGAAGTTTTTCCTTCGGATAAGTCGTGATCTACTTCTACTTTTTCCACATTTGCAAATTTTTTTATTATCGTAAGTTCATTTTCATTCATCTCTCCTGCAATCCTGCCTTGCCAATCTCCTTCTTCCAGAATGATTGTTTCCAGCTCATAATTCCATAAATTAAAACCCAGACTGCACAGCAGTGATAAAAACAAAGCAGAAATAAATGCCGCAATCATGACAGAAATACTTGATGCTCTGTTTTTTCGGATATATTCTACCGAATAATCTTTCCACATAAGCATCACCTCCGCTTCTGATCGCTGATGATATGTCCATCTTCAATAGTCACAATGCGGTCTGCTTCCAATGCAATTTTTTCATCGTGAGTGATCAGCAATATCGTCTGGTTTAAATTTCGATTGGATAGTTTCAGCATATCGATAATCTCTTTGGAATTTTTCTGATCCAGATTTCCACTGGGTTCATCTGCCAGCAAAATAGCCGGACGGTAGATGAGAGATCTGGCGATTGCCGCTCGTTGCTGCTGCCCTCCAGATAACTGATGGGGAAGAGATTCTAATTTGTCTGAAATCCCAAGTGTATTCACAATCTGGTCAAAATATTCCGGATTCACTTTTTTCTTATCCAGTAACAGTGGCATCAGAATATTCTTTCGTACCGTCAGTGTAGGAATCAAGTTATAAAACTGATAGACCACCCCCACTTTTCGTCTGCGGAAAATTGCCGCCTGAGTACGGTTCATAGCAGAAATGTCGATTCCTTCTATCAGTACTTTTCCCCTGGTAGGCTGTTCTACACTGCCCAGAATATGCATCAACGTAGATTTGCCCGAACCAGACGCTCCTACGATTGCAACAAATTCTCCTTTTTCCACAGACAGATCAATCTGCTCCAACGCAACTACTTTATTATTACCCGAACCATATGTTTTTCCAACACCTTCACATCTTAGTATTTCCATATCATTTTCTTCCTCCCTGTTATCCATATTGCTCTTTTATTATAACAGAGAAAAGTGACTGCTCAGTGACTGTAAATTCTAATTTCAAAACAGGCTCCTCCATCTGGTTGGTTCCGGGCAGTAATCGTTCCATTCTGCAATTCAAAAATAGAACGAGTCAGAGACAGACCGATTCCTATGCCGCCTGCTGTCTGCCTCCCACGATAAAATCGTTCAAAAAGATATGGAATGTCTTCCTCAGAAAATCCTTCTCCTTCATCTCTTATCTGAATCTGCACATACAGAGGATTGGAAGAGTAATCGCAATATATTTTTCCTCCACATGAAGAGTGCTCTGCACAATTTTTTATAATATTCATCAATGCCTCCATGGTCCATTCTAAGTCTCCGTTAAATACCACACTTTCCTTTTCTGGAATCCATACAGAAATTCCATGCTTCTTTAGCAGGTCATTTAAATTTTCTGCTGCCAGATTCAGCGCCGTATATACATCCACCTCTTTAGAATCCAATACCAAAGTGCCTGCATCTATCCGTGAAAGGGTAAGCAAGGCTTCTTCCAGACAATTCAGCCTGTTCAACTGCCTTTTCACCTGTGAGATATGAGGATCAGAATCCCTATCCGTCACAAGCTGCAGAGAAAGGGAAGCCGATGTGATCGGCGTTTTTAATTGATGGGCAATATTGGCCAGATTGTCTGCAAAATTCTTTTTCGCCTCCATTGCCGCTTCCCTTGTCTGATAAAGTGTTGTCACCGTTTTATACATTTCATCTTGAAGCTTTGAAAAATCATCTTCTGTCCCCTGCATGATAACTCCATCCGAACCTGTATTAATTTTCTCCAGATATTCTGTCAATTCTGTAATCCGCTCCTGCTGTTGTCTCCTCCTGTATTTCAGCAAAAATAAATACGAACAAACAAACAGCAAAACGCATACAAAAGAAAGGATATAAATTTTCCCATTCTCTTCTGTATGAAATTCTTCTGCTCGATATCCATACTGATTTAAAAAACGGTTTTCCTTTGTATTCAAACTTCTGTGTTCGCTGTATTCTTTTAATGCAGAAATAACCTCTGTTTCGGCCTCCGGATTATGTTCCAGCAGAATCTCGCAGAATTTTGAGATATGTAAAAAGTCTGCCTGACGGTATTTATACCCTCCCCAAAAAGCTACACCTGCTATTCCCAATATACCAAGCAGCATTGGCAATAAAAACAGCAGCTTCCGTTTCCATTTTTCTGTCATAGACTGTCCTCCATGCGATATCCAAAGCTTCGGATTGTCTTTAAACAGGAGGGGTGATCCAATTTTTCCCGCAACCGTTTCATGGTAACAGTCAAAGTATTATCATTTACATAATTTCTAGTTTGATCCCATATCTGGTTCAACAATTGCTTTCTGGTCACCGTATTTCCTTTATTTTCCATGAGTATCAACAGTAATTGATATTCCGGATGACTTAATGTAATCTCTTTCTGATCCAGAAAAGCCATCATCTTATTTTTATCTAATGTAATCTGATCACAAAACAGCACTGATTCACTATCTTTTTCTGTTCTCCGAAGCAGCGCAAGTATCCGGGAATGTAGAATTTCTAATTCAAACGGTTTTACCACATAATCATCTGCTCCATTTTGAAAGCCATACACAATATCCTTCGTATCTCCCCGCACTGTAAGAAAAATAACCGGAAGATACTTCCAACGTCTCCGAATCCACTGACAAAGCTCATCTCCCTGACTATCCGGCATATTCCAATCTACCAGAACTATGGAAGGAAGATGAGCGCTTAGTATCTCTTTTGCCTCTTTCACTGTCCCGCAGATGATTACTTTGCAATTCATTCGATTCAGATATTCTTTCACTGACTGTGCAATATTTTCATCATCCTCAACATAATACACTTCTGTCACACTGCTGCCCTCCGATCTTACTCATAAATTGGTGTTGCTGTTGCTTGTTATTATACTATAACATCATACTCTTTAAAATAACTCAACTACAATTGCTGCATTCATCAGATAAATTTAGTATTGTATTCGCAATAGAAGCCATTTCGGGATCATGCGTGATGATAATACAAATTTTATCAGCGAAAATTGAATGTACCGACTGCTTCAATAAATTGCTGGCAGCAACATCCAAATTCGATGTTGCTTCATCAAAAATCATCACATCAGGATTTTTTACAATCATTCTGGCAAGTGCAATTTTTTGTCTTTGTCCGCCCGATAGATTTTTTCCATTTTCATTGACCATAGAATGAAGCCCATTTTCAAATTCAGAAATAGTAAGACCTGCTTTTTTCAGTGCAGCCATCACCTCCTGCTCTTTTAAATCCGGAGAAATATATCTTATATTGTCCAGCAAAGAGCCTGAAAACAGAAAAATATTTTGGGCAACAATCCCGATTCTGCTTCTTAAATCTTCCAGAGAAATATCTCGTAATTCAATACCATTGATACGAATAGAGCCTGAATAATTTTTGTAAAATCCAAGCAGAAGCTTTGCCACTGTTGTTTTACCGCTTCCGTTTTTTCCAGACAGCACAATTTTTGTATTTTTATGAGCTCTCATATTAAAATTGCGGATAACAGGCTTTTCTGTATATGCAAAAGAAACATCAGAACAGACAATATCTTCGATTCTCCCTGTTTTTTTATCACCGGATACTTCCTCCTCCGTTTTGAGTTTTAATAATTCTCCGATTCGTGATAGTGCCGCAATACCTGGTTGTACCATAATGCTGATGCTGGACAAAAGCTGCACAGGTGCAAAAACCAACATTGCATATTGTGAGACAGCCCAATAATTTCCCAAAGACATCTTTCCATTCACAATGAACAAACCAGATAATACAACAAGAATAACAGATAAAATATTTGAAATTCCTAAGATTCCTTCTGAAGCCAAATTCATCATTTTTCCGCGTTGAACAGATCTGTCCGCCACAGTTTTCAACTGTTTAGAAATTTCAGATGCACGCTGCTGTTCCATTTTCATTTCTTTAACAGCGGATATGCCGCTTATATTTTCCTGTATCTTTCCGGATGTTTGTGCAGTCGATTCAAACAAAGCTTTCGATGCTTTTTTATCTGAAGACTCGAATAATTCGTAAAATAGTAAATAGCCGGCAAAAAAAGAAGTGATATATTATCCATATCACTCCTTTCACCATATCATTGCTTATTTCCGCTCCTGCATCCGGCGTCAAAACTACCGACTTAACATTTTATACCATTCCTACCTGTCAAATTACTGAAGGATCTTAAAACCAATTTACTTTTTCATCTCTGAACTGAGGTTTATCACTATATTCATACGGATTATAATTATTACGATTACAACCAAACTCTTTTAATGATTTTATCTTATCCTCAGTTGTCCATTCAATCAGGGAAACCCCATTAAATTCTTCTATACTCCCCGTATTCATCTCATTCTTAAAATACCATTCTACAATTGTCCGATTTTCTTTATGGAAAAACTGTTTAATATCCCAAACAACTACTTTACCGCGAGTATTCCACTCATGAAACCAATGCTTTACCGTTCTGCGATTCTGGTACTGAGGCCCCCAACTCTCCGTATAGATCACATCTTCTGTAAAAATATCATCTATTCCCACGTCTTGTTGTTCTATCCACATATCAAACCACAAATAAATTATTTCTTCTCTCTTGTTCATTCTCTCTCACCACTGCTTTATTTTTCATCAGTCTATCAGAAAGCACAAATGTCACAGAAAGGGGCTTAATGCCCCTTATGCTTTTCTTTTTTCTTTTGCTGTTTCAATTCAAACATACGCTCTGCTTCCAGTTGCTTCTGCTCTCGCTTTCTTGCTTTGCGCTTTTGCTTATTTTGTTCTTGCTGCAGCTTCAAAGCTTGTTGAGATTTTGTTCCAATCCCGCTTGTTTGTAACTGTCTTTTTGTTTCTCGAAGCGTTCTTTTCGGATTTTTCTTTGATTCTTTTAAAGCAACTGGTACAGTCGGGCTAAATTCCAAACTACCATAATATCTTAAAACACCTTCCAGAATCTCATAATCTTTTGGCTCTGCACCAAATATCACTTTTCCCACAGAAAGTTTCTCATCACAAATCTGTTCAAAAACGCCGATCCAAAATGGTTCTTCAAAATACACTGTCAGTTTACATGCTGTCCTGCTCATAACAATCCCTCCTTATTAATTGAATGAGCAAAGAACGGACAACCCGGAGGGGCAGGTTACTTACCCTATAAATATAGGACGGCCGGGCTACCTACCGGCTCTGGCATACAATAAAATATGCGTTGCGTTTTTATCTCTGCTGTTTGTTGACTGGTTCCCCCAGATGATGGAACAGTCACCTTAGTTTTCAAATACCACTTAAATTATAGGACTTCTGTTTTGAAAAATCAAGCTGCTTTTGCTGTAAGAAATGCAGGAATCACTGTTCACACCAATCCCCACATCTCCGTGGTCAAATATAACAAAAACTCCCCGATCGGGGAGTTTTACATGATAAATCCTATTCTGCAGTCTATCTCGGAATAATAATCTTTCTCGGACATTTTTCTGCACACACACCACAGTTTGTACATTTGTCTGCATCAATATGAGCCAGACCGTTCAACACAGTGATCGCACCGGCTTCACAGCTTCTCTCACAAAGCTTACATCCGATACAGCCCACTTTGCAGACGCTCATCAATGCCTTTCCCTTATCATGGGAGCTGCACTGCACGAATGTCTTCTGCTTATATGGAATCAGCTCGATCAGCTTTTTCGGACAGGCTTCGATGCATTTTCCACATGCTTTACATGCTTCTTTGTCTACAACCGCAATCCCGTTCTCCACGTGAATGGCATCAAACGGACAGGCCTTCACACAGCTTCCGAATCCAAGACATCCATAAGAACATCCTTTTTGTCCTCCGTCCTGCATCAGATTCGCCATCGTACAGTCTTTAATTCCGTAATATTCATATACATTTGATGCATTCTCGCAGGTTCCGGCACATTTCACAAATGCAACCTTTCGTTCCTGACTTCCTGCGCTCTGTCCCATGATTGCTCCGATCTTCTCAGCGACAGGTGCGCCTCCGACCGGACATCCGCCGACTTCGGCTTCTCCCTTTACAATCGCAGTTGCAAGACCGGAACAGCCCGCATATCCACAGCCACCGCAGTTATTTCCCGGAAGCTCTGCCAGAATGGCTTCTTCTCTTTCATCTACTTCTACTGCAAACTTTTTGCCGGATACTCCAAGAAAGACGCCGATAAACAGTCCGGTTCCTCCGACAATCGCCGCAGCGATCAAAATTCCTGATATCATCTCTTATGTCCTCCTTAAATCAATCCCGAGAATCCGAAAAACGCAATCGCCATCAATCCGGCTGTTACCAGCACGATCGGAGTTCCCTGAAAGGATTCCGGAACATCATTGTACTCGATTTTTTCACGGATTCCAGCCATCAGTACGATTGCAATCAGGAATCCGACTGCTGTTGCAACTCCGTTGACAACGCCCGCACCAATGCTATAGGATTTCTGCACATTTGTCAGTGCAACTCCGAGTACCGCACAGTTGGTTGTAATCAGAGGCAGGTAAACTCCCAGCGCCTGATACAGCGGCGGCATTGCTTTTTTCAGAAACATTTCTACAAACTGCACCAGTGCCGCAATAACAAGGATAAACACAATCGTCTGCAGATATTCGAAATGCAGCGGCACTAAAATAAACTGGTAGATCAGCCCCGTTACAAACGAAGAAATCGTGATAACAAAGACAACGGCTCCTCCCATACCGGCTGCTGTTTTTACATTTTTTGATACTCCAAGGAATGGACAGATTCCAAGGAACTGGCTCAGTACAACGTTGTTTACAAGCGCTGAACCAACTGCGATCAATAATAATTCTTTCATCGTCCGCTCCTCCTACTCTTTTGTTCCGGCACTGCCACACCCTGCACAGGACGCGCATCCTCCGGCACATCCGTCATTGTTGTTTACCGGTTTTCCTTTTTTCTGTGCACAGTTCTTAATCTTGTTCTGCAGTGCTGTCAGACCCGCAAGAACAAAAAATGCACCCGGTGCCAGAATAAAAATCGTAATCGGCTCATATGTATCCGGAAGTACCTGGAAATTAAAGATTTTTCCGGAACCGATCAGCTCTCTGACAATTCCGATGGAAGTCAGGCCGACTGTAAATCCAAGTCCCATTCCGATTCCGTCAAAAACAGACGGCAGTACCGGATTTTTGGATGCATAACTCTCGGCTCTTCCCAGAATGATACAGTTTACTACGATCAGAGGAATATAAAGTCCCAGTGAATCATACAGACTTGGAACAAACCCTTCCAGCAAAAACTGTACGATCGTTACAAAAGATGCCACAACAACGATAAATGCAGGCATACGTACGGAATCCGGAATGATCTTACGCAGCATGGAGATCAGCATATTGGACAGCACCAGTACTACGGTTGTAGAAAGTCCCATACCGATTCCGTTGATTGCAGAAGTCGTCACCGCAAGCGTCGGACACATTCCGAGCATCAGAACAAAGGTTGGATTTTCTTTGATCAGACCATTGTAAAGTCTCTCTGTACATCTATTCATTGATCATGCCTCCTAACTCATTCTGGAAAGTATTCTGAAAATATACCAGCGCGGAATCGACTGCATTGGTCACAGCGTTGGTCGTGATCGTTGCACCACTGATGGCGTCAATCTTGTCGTCACCCTTCTCGCCGTTTTTCGTATAGGTAAATTTCTCTACATTTTTATCTTTGAACTGATCTTTAAACTCGCTCTCATCTGCTTTCATTCCAAGACCTGCGGTCTCACTGATCGAGAGCATCTCCACACCTTTTACAGTTCCGTCATTTAAAATTCCGACAGATAAACTCAAATCTCCGGCATATGCCTCATGAGAAGTTACAGAGATCACATATCCGATCACACTGCCGTTGTTATCCATTGCCTGCGCTACTTCTGTGATATCTGCGTCATATCCTGCATCCTGAAGGATAGAAGCAGCTGACTGTTCGTCAAAATCTGCATATGCTTCGAAGGAATCCGCCTCCGGAAGCACTTTCTGGTATGCTGCCTGTTTATCCGCTTCTTTCGCTTTTGCGATCGGCGCTTTTGTCACCTCATAGACCAGTCCCAGAAGACATCCTGCCACAAGGGTGATCACTGTCAGGATACATGTATTTTTGATCATCTTATTCATTAGCGTTCCCCTCCTTTTCCGAATGGTCTTGGAAGAGTGATCTTTTCGATCAGCGGTACCAAAAGGTTACTGATGATAATCGCATAGGAAACACCCTCTGCAGAACCTCCGAACAAACGGAAGATTCCGGTCAGAAGTCCAAGACAGACTCCGTATACAATCTGTCCGGTCTTTGTGATCGGAGAAGTCACATAATCGGTTGCCATAAACCATACTCCCAGCATCAGTCCGCCTCCGCAGAGATGAGCGGTAATGTACTGCGGATCAAAGCCATGACCGCCGAACAGAGTGATAAAGATTACAAATGTTACGATATAAGTTCCCGGAATCCGAAGATCGATCACGCCCATCAGGATCAAGAACATGGCACCGATCATAATCGCGATCACAGAAGTCTCTCCGATTGTTCCGCGGATATTTCCCATCATCATATCAAACGTATTCACAGCCTCACCGGCTCTTAAATTTGCCAGCGGTGTCGGTCCTGTCACTCCATCATATACAAAGTACGTCATTTTCCCTGTAAACGAGATTAAAAGAAAACAACGCGCTCCCAGTGCCGGATTCATAAAATTCTGTCCAAGACCGCCGAACAGCTGCTTTACAACGATGATCGCAAACACAGAGCCAAGCGCTCCCATCCAGAGCGGCAATGTAGGCGGAAGGTTCAAGGCCAGTAACAGACCTGTCACAACCGCACTGAAATCCTGAATTGTCACAGGCTTGTGCATCAGTTTCTCATAAATATATTCTGCGAGTACTGCGGAAGCTGTAGTCACCAGAACCAGAAGCCACGCATTCTCATGTCTGAAATTAGAAATGCCAAAAAAAGTCGCAGGAAGCAACGCAATCACTACAAAAAGCATGATATTGCTGCTCTTCACTCGATCCCTTATATGCGGGGAAGGAGATACATTGAAGTTTGCACTCACGATTTTGTCCTCACTTTCTTACTTTCTTTTGTTTGCCAGTGCAATCTTTCTCATAGAACCGATCGCCTGTTTTAGATTTCTTTTTGCCGGACAGACAAAACTGCAGGAACCACATTCCACACATTCCAGTCCGTTCATCTTCACAAATCCTTCTTCGTTGTGACGCTCTGAAAGATCTGCCAGTCTGGAAGGAATAATCCTGCTCGGACAGACTTCCACACAACGTCCGCAGTTGATGCAGGCAGTCTCTTTTGCTTCTGCTGCCTCATCCTTTTGAAACGCCAGAATCGAAGAAGATGTCTTTGTCACCGGCGCATCCAGTGTGACCATGGCAAATCCCATCATCGGACCTCCTGAGATCAGTTTCTGAGGTTCTGTTATAAATCCTCCCGCGGCATCCACCAGTTCTCTGTGATTCATTCCGATCGGAACTCTAAAGTTTCCCGGATTCTGAATATCATCACCACTGACTGTGACTACACGCTCCATCAGAGGCTTTCCAAAACGTACCGCCTGATTGATCGCGATCAGAGTCTCCACATTATCTACTATACATCCTGCATCTGCCGGCAACATTGCTGCATGAATGGCACGCTTTGTCGTGGCATAGATCAACTGACGCTCTGCGCCCTGCGGATATTTCGTCTCCAGTACTTTCACGCTCATACGGGTTTTCCCGGCAATCGCCTCTTTTAATTTCTCTACGCAGTCTTTTTTATTGTCCTCCACTGCAAAAATTCCTTCTGCATTCGGGAATAAAGACAGCACCACTTCCATTCCGCTGACAATCTCCTTTGTACATTCCAGCATACGACGGTAATCTGCTGTAATATACGGCTCACATTCCGCACCGTTCGCAATGATGTACTCAATCTTATCGGCTTCCTTTGGAGAAAGCTTTACCTTTGTCGGGAATCCTGCACCACCCATTCCCACAACACCGGCTTCACTGATTCTCTCGATAATTTCTTCTTTTGTGAGTTCTTTCAGAGAAGTAATCGGAGTGTATTCCACTTCCTCATATGTACCATCGTTTTCCAGTACGATACAATTCACCTTACTTCCCGCCGGATTGTATCTCATTTCGATTGCTTTTACAGTTCCTGCCACGGATGCGTAAACCGGCGCAGATACAAATCCGCCTGCTTCCGCAATCTTCTGTCCTTTTAAGACATGGTCGCCTTTTTTCACCAATGGAACTGCAGGCGCACCGATATGCTGAGACAGCGGATACACCAGTTCACCCAGAGGCAAGAGCTCTTTGATCGGCTGATCTTTAGCAAGCGCTTTTCCGTCTTTTGGGTGGATTCCACCTTTAAATGTTAAAAGTCCCATCTAATTTTCCTTCCTTTCTTTTGCTGCACTAGATTTTATTATAGCAAAAAGTTCCTCGCAAAAAAGAGGCGAAGCCATTAAACTCCACCTCTCTATGTGTTTCATTCTACTCTTCTGTTTCTTCAACAGTGTCTGGCTCAAGTGCTTTCATGCTCAGGCTGATCTTCTTCTCTGCTTCGTTCAGATCTACCACTTTTGCAGTGATTTCCTGTCCAATAGAAAGAACATCAGATGGTTTTTCTACATGTGCTCTTGAAATCTGAGAAACATGCAGTAATGCATCTACTCCAGGTGCCAGCTCAACGAATGCACCAAAATCTGTCATACGTGCAACTTTTCCTGTAACCTCAGAACCAACTGCGAAGTCTTCAGCAGCGTGTGCCCATGGATTTGTCTCAGGGAATTTTAAGCTCAGTGCGATCTTTGTATCGTTGATGTCTTTCACAAGAACTTTTACCTGATCTCCAACCTGGAATACCTTCTTCGGATTCTCAACTCTTCCCCATGACATTTCAGAAATGTGAAGAAGTCCGTCTACTCCGCCAAGGTCGATAAATGCACCGAAATCTGTTACGTTCTTAACAGTTCCTTCTACTGTATCTCCAACCTGCAGTTTTGCAAACAGTTCTTTCTGTTTTTCTGCTCTCTCTGCTACAAGAAGCTGTCTTCTGTCACCGATCACGCGGTTTCTTCTTGGGTTGAATTCGCTGATCACAAACTCAATCTCCTGTCCTTCGTATTTGCTCAGATCTTTTTCATAAGAATCTGATACGAGACTTGCCGGAATAAATACACGTGCACCTTCTACAGTTGCGCACAGTCCTCCGCCAAGGATCTGAGTTACTGTTGCTTTTAAAACTTCTTTGTTCTCGAATGCTTCGCGCAGTCTTTCGTTTCCTTTTTCTGCTGCGAGTCTCTTATATGTCAGTAACACCTGACCTTCTCCATCATTGACTTTCAATACTTTTACAGTCATAGAATCACCAACAGAAACAACTGTTGTCAGGTCCAGAGACTGATCGTTGGAGTATTCACTCTTTGTGATGATACCGTCTGCTTTGTATCCGATATTCAGGATGATCTCATCTGGTTTCACATCAATTACAGTTCCCTCTACTACCTCTCCGTTGTGAATTGTTTTAAATGATTCTTCTAACATTTGTTCAAAAGATAATTCTGACATTATTTTGAACCTCCTCAATTATATTATTGGGCGTGGATGCCCCTGCTGTAATACCTACTGTTTCCACTGACCCTAATTGATTCAAATCCAAATCGTCAAGTGTCTGTATATAGTACGTATCCTTACATGCTCCCTTGCATATTTCAAATAACTTCTGGGTATTGGAACTATGTTTGTCACCAATCACTATCATAGCATCCACCTCTTCCGCAATGCTCCTGGCTTCCGTCTGACGTTCCCTAGTCGCACCGCAGATTGTATTTAAAACACTTACATCATAACTCTTTTTCGAAATAATTTCAACTAAATCTTGAAATTTATTGTAATTAAATGTCGTTTGGGCGACAACACATACGGCTCTTGCCGGATCCAGTACAAGGGAAGCGGCATCTTCTTTTGTTTCCACCACAAAAACCTGTTCTCCTGCCCAGCCGCGGATTCCTTCCACCTCCGGATGCTTCGGATTCCCGATAATGACGATCTGTTTTCCGGCTGCACTTTCCCGGTTTACGATGCGATGGATCTTCTTCACAAACGGACAGGTTGCATCCACGATCTGAATCTTCTTTTTCTCCAGCTTCTCGTAGATGTATTTTGCTACTCCATGAGAACGGATAATGACCGTTCCCTCTGTAAGCTGTTCCAGCTCCTGCTCCGTACGAAGGACGATCACGCCCTGATTTTCCAGATCTTTTACGACTTCTTCATTGTGAATGATCGGTCCGTAAGTGTAGATTGGTGCTGCATCCGAATTTTTTGCCTGCTCATAAACTGTTTCTACCGCCCGTTTTACGCCGAAGCAAAAACCGGCAGTCTTTGCACGTTTTACATTCATCCTCTGCCTCCGCCATTTATTTGCACTGTCTGCAGATGGCATGAACCACTTCCTCGATGCTCATGTCAGAACTGTCTATCAAAATCGCATCCTCTGCCTGCTTTAAAGGCGCAGTTTCACGGCTCATGTCACGCTCATCCCGCTTCTTTATATCTTCAGCAATCTCCTCATAGCTGCAGGAAATCCCTTTTTCTGTCAGTTCTTTGTACCGTCGGTCTGCCCTTGTCTTTACACTGGCAGTCAGATAGATCTTGACATCTGCATTTGGGAGGATATTGGTTCCGATATCTCTTCCGTCCATGATCACATCCGCTTCTTTGGCCAGGTTTCTCTGCAGGTCCAGAAGCCTTGCACGTACCTCCCGAACTGCAGAACTGACAGAAGCCATATTTCCGACTGCTTCCTCGCGGAGTCTGTCTGTGACATTGGATCCGTTTAAATAAACCTGCTGGATCCCGTCCTCATAACAGATGCTCACATCCGCATTTTGTGCCGCAAGACGGATTTTTTCTGTATCCTGCGGGGAAATCCCCTCCTGCAGAAAATAAACCGCCATTGCCCGGTACATCGCTCCGGTATCTACGTAAATATATCCTTTTTCTTTTGCGACCAGCTTCGCAATGGTACTTTTCCCTGCTCCTGCCGGTCCGTCAATCGCCACATTATATCCCATATTGCTTCTCCTTTTCTTTCCTGCTCTATTCGTTAAGGAATGGAAATTCCCGCAAGATATGCCGTAGACCAGGCAATCTGCAGATTAAATCCGCCTGTCAGTGCATCCAGATCCAGAACTTCTCCCACAAAATACAGTCCGGAAATCTTTTTTGACTCCATCGTTCCCGGATCGATCTCTTTGACATTTACTCCGCCTTTTGTGATGATCGCCTCTTTGTAGCTGCGAAGTCCGCTTAAAGTCATCTCAAAATGTTTGATCAGATGTACGAATCGCTGTCTCTCTTCTCTTGAAATCTCATTGACTTTCTTCTCTTCCGAAATGCCGGAAAGCTCCAGCATCACTGGTTTTAATTTGGATGGGAACAAATGATCCACCGCATTTTTAAACTGTTTGTTTTTATGCTCCTCAAATTCGCGAAGCACACGGGCATCCAGCTGTTCTGCCGTCAAAGCAGGCTTCAGATCGATCACCAGACGCAGTTCTTTTTCAGAAAGCCGCTTTCCGATCACGCTGCTGGCACTTAGCATCAGTGGTCCGCTGACTCCGTAATGGGTAAAAAGCATCTCACCGAAATCTTCATACAGCTTCTTCTTTCCATCATAGACCGCTGCGCTTACATTGCGAAGAGAGAGCCCCTGCAGTTCCTTTGCATACCATTCCCTGACTTCCATCGGAACCAGAGCCGGATAAAGTTTTGTAATCTGATGTCCGTTTTCTTTTGCGAACCGGTATCCGTCGCCGGTAGATCCGGTCGCCGGGTAAGAGATTCCTCCGGTTGCAACAATACAGGCATCTCCTGTCTTTCTCTGTCCGCCTTTTAAGACGATTGCCTGGAACTTCCCGTCTTTTCCCTCTATCTTTTCCACTTCTGTTTCCAGACAGATGCGGACACCCAGAGTCTCCAGTTTTCGCTTCAGCCCCGCGATCACATCGGAAGAATGGTCAGATAACGGAAACACACGATTGCCCCGTTCTATTTTTGTTCTGACACCAAGTTCTTCAAAAAAATCAATCACCTGATCATTTGTAAAGGTGTAAAAACTGCTGTATAAAAACTTTGGATTGCTCATCACGGAAGCAAACAGGGTTTCCATGTCCCCTGCATTCGTAATATTGCAGCGTCCCTTCCCGGTGATGAATAATTTTCTTCCCAGACGGTCATTTTTCTCATACAGCCACACTTCATGACCGTTTTCTCCGGCAGCGACTGCAGCCATCATTCCAGCCGCGCCGCCCCCGATTATCAGCACTTTACTCATCTTTATTCTCCTCGCTTTTTCCAGAAGAAGACTCTGTCAGCGTATCATCCACCTGATTCAATTCATCTTTACTGTATACCTGATATTCGCCCCAGATCTGCTCCAGTGTTTCCAGTGTATGGACTACTTCTTTCTGCTTTTTCATACAGAGAGCCACCACCAGCGCATTGATCACACTCAAAGGGGCCACCAGCGAATCCACGATCGAAGCCATGTCACTTCTGGCGATCAGATTGCAGGAAGAATACAGATTCATCGGTGAATGTACACTGTCTGTTAATGTGATCACTTTCGCCTTCCGGTTGCTGGCAAATTCCAGCGCCTTTAGCGTCCGCATGGAATACCGCGGGAAACTGATGCCGATGATTACATCTTCTTCATTGATCCGGATCAGCTGTTCAAAAATCTCACTGGAACTGTTCGTGTTGACTGCTGTCACATTTTCACATACCAGATTTAAATAAAAGCACAAAAAGGATGCCAGTGGTGCACAGCTACGTATTCCCACTACATAAATACGTTTGGCACTGAGAATCGTATCAATCGCAAGTTCAAATGCTTTCTGATCAATCCCGGCCAACGTCAGTTTTATCTTTTCGATATCTGACTGAAGCACCGTTTCCAGAATCTCTGACTGACTGATCCGCCCATATGTTACTTCCATTCTCTGAATCGAATTCAATTTGTTGCGCACCAGTTCTTCCAGTGCTTTCTGGAAACCGGGATATCCTTTGTATCCAAGCTGTGTGGCAAAACGTACAACTGTGGATTCACTGACTCCTACCACTTCTCCGAGACGGGCTGCTGTCAGAAATACAGCCTTATCATAGTTTTCCGTCACATAATCCGCAAGCCGTTTCTGGCCTTTACTCATTTTTTTGTATTTTTCTTCCATGCGGATCAATAATTCGTTTGTACTATTTTCACTCACACTTCATTTCCTCTTCTTCCTCTTTGTTTTTCATTCTGCTATTTTACAGGACGGGTGTATTCCTTCAGCCATTCTTTCTCTTCTGCTTCCAGATATGGACTGATCTTCTCATATACGCTCTGATGATATGCATTGAGCAGCTGCTTTTCTTCCTCTGTCATCAATTCCGGACGCAACGCATCCAGATCGATCGGAACAAAGGTAAGCGGCTCAAAATACAAAAACTGTCCATATTCGTTCTTTTCTCCTGCACACACAAGCAGTTCATTTTCAATGCGGATTCCATGGGAACCTTCTATATAAATTCCCGGCTCGTCTGTGATCACCATTCCCGGCTCAATCTCGCACATGGCATCCCTTGTTGCCTTCCAGCGGAATCCAATCGGCGCCTCATGAATATTCCCAAGATATCCAACTCCATGCCCCGTTCCATGGTTATAGTTTAACCCTCTTCGCCAGAACGGTTCTCTCGCTGCATAATCCAAAACCATGCCGCTGCATCCGGCAAGAAACTTTGCATCAGCAAGACGCAGCATACTGCAGGCTACCATTGTAAAGTCTTCTTTCTGTTTTTCGTCAACCTCACCGATCGCCACCGCACGTGTGATATCTGTGGATCCGTCATAATAATTTCCGCCGGTATCTGTCAAAAACAGTCCGCCTTCTTTTAATTCCACATTCGTCTCCGGTGTAGAAGAATAATGCACGATCGCCGCATGCTCTCCATAGGCACAGATCGGATCAAAGCTCGGCCAGAGATATCCTTCCTGCTCTTTTCTGAAGTTCTCCAGCTTCTCAGATGCGCTCAGCTCTGTAATCGTCTCTTTGCCAGCATGCTTCTTCAGCCAGTACATAAATTTTGTATGCGCCACGCCGTCTTTGATGTGACCTCTTCTGATATTCTCGATCTCAGCTGCATTTTTCACGCACTTCATCAGCACTTCCGGATTTTCTTCCTTTACAATACGGACAGCTTCCGGAATATTGCGATACAATGCATAGTTCACTCTCTCTGGATCCAAAAGGATCGAAGCCCCCTCCGGAAGAGATTTTACATCTTCATAGATTGCATTGTATGGATGCAGATGTACCTGACACTCCTCAAAATGCTTTAAGATATTCTCATCAAACTTTCTTTCATCTGCATATAATTCCACAGAATCCATGGTGATCAGCGCATAAGAAAGCAGAAGCGGAAAATACTCCACATCCTGTCCGCGCACATTCAGCAGCCAGTCAATATCATCCAGGCTGGTCAGAAGATGATAGCCTGTATTTTCTTTCTCCATTCTCTCTCTGACTCGTTTTAGTTTCGATGCCGTAGATTCTCCTGTACAGGTCTCTTCCAGATAAAATGCCGGTTTTTCAGACAGAGCCGGTCTCTCTTCCCAGATCTCATCAACCAGATCACAGCCATAGTACACCTGTCCGTGCTTCTCTTTCGCGATCTCTTCGTACTGTTCTCCTTCTGTAATCCCGATGGTTCTTCCGTCAAATCCGATATTTTCAGATTCTCCCAGTACAGATTCGATATATTCTGCGATCGTAGGCACTCCCGGTTCTCCCATCTTCTGCAGACGGATCCCGCTTCCCTGAAGCTGGCTTTCTGCCTGAAGGAAATATCTTCCGTCCGTCCAGAGACAGCTTTCTTCTTTTGTGATGACAGCAGTCCCTGCTGATCCTGTAAATCCTGTGATAAATGCTCTGGATTTAAAGTGTTCTCCTACATATTCACTCTGGTGATAATCTGCTGTCGGAATCATATAAACAGAAATATGGTGTTCTTCCATTTTCTGACGTAATCGTTCTATTCTATCTTTGATACACATAAAATCGTCCTCCTTTGCCACGGGTAATTATATCACTAAAACAGATTCTGCACAAGGAATTGAATTTTTATTTCTTTTCCGGACAACAAAAAAGGACCGGAAAACTTTCATCTTCCAATCCTTTTCTTTCATTTTATTATACCGGATATGCTCCGTCTTCTGTATCTGCTACTTTTGCATCTACTTTTGTCTGCTGAGCATCTCTGTATTTGAAGAAGTCTGTTGCAACCTGTGGGAACAGTGCATATGTCAGCACGTCCTCATCCTGCTGGCTGTACTGTGCACACTCGTTGCGCAGTGTATCCAGCTCGTTTGGAATCAGATCTGCAGGACGGCATGTGATCACTTCTGCATCTTCTCCGATTACTTTTTTCTGTACTTCCGGATTGAATGGTTTTGCTGTCGCACCATATTTTCCGGACAGTACGTCTTTTGTCTCTTTTGTCGCCATCTTATAGCGTTCTCCCATCAGTACGTTGAACACTGCCTGAGTACCAACGATCTGAGAAGAAGGTGTAACAAGCGGCGGCTCTCCAAGGTCTTTACGCACACGCGGTACTTCTTCCAGAACCTCGTAGAATTTGTCCTCTGCTCCCTGTTCTTTTAACTGGGATGTCAGGTTGGAAAGCATTCCTCCCGGTACCTGGTACAGAAGTGTTTTGATGTTGACACCAAGGTTCTTCGGATTGAGCAGTCCGGATTCGAGTGCTTCGTCCCTGATCGGTCTGAAGTAATCAGCAATCTCTGCAAGCAGGTTCTGATCCAGTCCTGTATCGTATGGAGTTCCTTTGAATGTCTCTACCATAACTTCTGTTGCCGGCTGAGAAGTTCCGAGTGCAAATGGTGACATTGCTGTATCGATGATGTCAGCTCCTGCCTCTACAGATTTCAGGTATGTCATAGAAGCAACACCTGATGTGTAGTGTGTATGCATCTCGATCGGAATCTCAACGGCTTCTTTTAATGCTGTCACAAGCTCTGTAGCCTGATATGGGCAAAGAAGACCTGCCATATCCTTCACACAGATTGAATTTGCTCCCATGTCTTCAATTCTCTTTGCCAGCTCTACCCAGTATTCCAGAGTATAAGCGTCTCCAAGTGTATAAGACATCGCAACCTGTGCATGCGCTTTTTCTTTATTTGCTGCTGTAACTGCTGTCTGCAGGTTTCTCATATCATTCATACAGTCAAAGATACGAATGATGTCGATTCCGTTTGCAGCAGATTTCTGTACGAAATACTCTACCACGTCATCTGCGTATGGACGGTATCCCAGAATGTTCTGTCCGCGGAATAACATCTGCAGTTTTGTGTTCTTGAATCCGTCACGGAATTTACGAAGTCTCTCCCATGGATCTTCGTGCAGGAAACGGAGTGATGCATCAAATGTAGCTCCTCCCCAGCATTCTACTGCATGATATCCGACTTTATCCATTTTATCCACGATCGGCATCATCTGCTCTGTTGTCATTCTTGTCGCAATCAGAGACTGATGCGCATCACGCAGAATTGTTTCTGTAATTTTAATTGGTTTTTTTGCAATTTCTGCCATTTTTACTGTCCTCCATTATTATTTCACACCAAAGATCGCCATAAATGTTCCGGCTGCTACCGCAGTACCGATAACTCCGGCAACGTTCGGTCCCATCGCATGCATCAGCAGGAAGTTTGTAGGATCTGCTTCTGCTCCGACTTTCTGAGAAACACGGGCTGCCATAGGAACCGCAGACACACCCGCAGAACCGATCAGAGGATTTACCTTGCCCTTTGTTGCCCAGCACATCAGTTTACCGAACAATACTCCGGCTGCTGTACCGAATGCAAACGCAATCAGTCCCAGTGCAACGATTTTCAGTGTATCCATGTTCAGGAATGCTTCTGCACTTGTTGTAGCACCTACAGATGTACCAAGCAGGATTACTACGATATACATCAAAGCATTGGATGCTGTCTCTGTCAGCTGTCTTACAACACCTGATTCTTTGAACAGGTTACCAAGCATCAGCATACCTACCAGAGGAGCTGTTGTAGGAAGAATCGTACATACTACGATCGTAACGATGATCGGGAAGAGGATTCTCTCCAGTTTGGAAACCGGTCTTAACTGCTCCATCTTGATCTTACGCTCTTCTTCTGTTGTAAGAAGCTTCATAATCGGCGGCTGAATGATCGGAACCAGTGACATATAAGAATATGCCGCTACCGCGATCGGTCCTAAGATTGCTGTCTGCTGTAATTTTCCTGCGAGGAAAATAGAAGTCGGGCCGTCAGCACCACCGATGATAGAAATCGCTGCAGCCGCTTTGTCAGAGAATCCCATTGCCATTGCTCCAAGGTATGCGGCGAAAATACCAAACTGTGCTGCCGCACCCAGAAGGAAACTCTTCGGGTTCGCGATCAATGGTCCAAAGTCTGTCATCGCACCGACACCAAGGAATATCAGAGACGGCAGGATTGACCACTCATCCAGAACATAGAAATAATACAGAAGTCCGCCTGTTCCGTTTGCCGAATCTTCTGCATGAAGCATGATATCCGGATAAATATTAACCAGAAGCATACCAAATGCAATCGGAACTAACAGCAGCGGTTCAAAGCCGTGTCTAATCGCCAGATAAAGGAAAAAGCAGGCAACTGCGATCATAATCAGGTTTCCGAACGTCAGGTTCATAAACGCAGTCTGCTCTACCAGGTTCCCCAGCGTATTTGAAATATATTCCATTTGTCAAAACCTCCTAGTTTAATGTGGCTAATACTGCTCCTGACTCTACTGCGTCGCCTACTGCCACATCAATGCTAGCAACTGTACCATCTTCCGGAGCTACTACAGGGATTTCCATTTTCATAGCTTCTACTGTTACAATGGCATCTCCTGCTTTTACAGCCTGTCCTACGCTTGCGTCAATACTGAATACTTTTCCAGCTGCTCCCGCTTTTACCTGGATACTTCCTGCTCCTGCCGGTGCTGCTGCTTTCGGAGCCGCTGCCGGTGCTGCCTTTGGAGCTGCAACTGGTGCTGCCGCTGCAACCGGTGCAGTACCTGCTCCCTTTTCTTCTACTGTCACATCATATACATTTCCATTTACAGTAATTGTATAATTTTTCATTTTAAAATCCTCCTGATTAATTCCATTTGTTCCATTTATTCGATTTTCTTCTCTTGATCGAGCGAACTACAAATCCGTCTGCAGAAGTTCCTTCTGCCGCTGCGATCGCTGCTGAGATCACTGCTACAAGCTCTGCATCATCTGAAGCTTCTTCTGCTTCCGGTTCTGCAACTGGTACAGGAGCCGGAGCCGGTGCTTTTGCCGGTTCTGCAGTTTTTTTGTTCTTAAATTTCTTCTCAAGTTCCGGAATAAATCTGAACAGAGAAATAATGAATGAAATAAAGATCAAAACAACGAATACAGTTCCCATTCCAAGAATGGTGTTCAGTCCTGCTTTTTTCAGAATCTCCGCAGTAGAATAATGTGCATTGATCGTCAAGCTGTCCATCTGCTGTTCTTCATCGAATGTAAATTCAATGTCTGCAGTCTTATTCTCATACTCTGCTTCTGTAGAAACTACGATTCCGGAGCTTGTCATCTCTGTCTCGAATTCTCCATAGCTTTTGAATGCTCCGCATTCTGCCTCTCCCGCTTTCCAGGCTTCGATCATGGAAAGGAAATTCTCAGAATCTACAGGAAGTCCTGTATTCAGAAGCATCAGATCCAGCTGCAGTTCGGACATCTCTTCATACTGGTCAAAAACTTCATCCGGTGTCTGACTGAAGCTGCTGACAATTGCCTCTGAATAAGACACCATGGACTCTTTTTCATTACTTGTTGTCGTATCTGCCTCGCTGCCGCATCCTGAAACACCTAAGGTAAGAGCACAGGCAAGTACGATTAAACTTAATTTTTTCTTCACTTCGCCTCACCTCACTAAACCGTACCGTGTTTTTTTGCCGGACGATCCTCTCTCTTTGTGAACAGCATCTCAAATGCTCCGATCACATATTTTCTTGTATCGGCTGCATCGATGATCGCATCCACATATCCTCTTCTTGCCGCGGAAACCGGGCTGGACTGCAGCTCTTTGTATTCTGCCGCCTTTTCTTTCAATGTCTCTGCGTCTGCATCTGCATACATGATCTTTGCTGCCATAGAAGCATCCATCATTCCGATCTCAGCTGTCGGCCATGCGTATACCAGATCTGCTCCGATAGATTTACTGTTCATCGCAATATATGCGCTTCCGTAAGCTTTTCCTACGATCACATTAACCTTTGGTACAGATGCATTCGCGAATGCGTAAGTCAGTTTTGCAACTGCATGTGCCATATCCTTCTCAGCTTCCAGAGTTGCTTCAAATCCTGTCACGTTTGTCAGAGATAATACCGGAATCGAGAAAGCATCACAGAAATTGATAAAATCTGCTGCTTTTTTACATCCGTCAACTGTCAGAACCTGTCCATAGGACTCTGCATTTCCTTCTGCATCATATACTTTGGAACGGTTTGCAACAGCTCCCACTGTCATTCCGTTCAGACGGATAAATCCTGTTACCATTTCTTTTGCATATTCTCTCTTGGTTTCAAAGAAAATATTGTTGTCAGAAATTGTGGCAAGTGCAATTCCTGTATCTTCCGCAGCATTGGCAAGATCTGCGCAGACACGGTTGAGGTCATCTGTACACTCATCATAAGATGCATCATCTTCAAAATTTGCAGGCAGCATGCAGATCAGAGAACGGATCTGTCCCAAAATCTCTTCTTCTGTACCCGCTGCATCTACAAGACCAGCTGTCTTGCTCTGATACTCGGCACTTGCTGTATTGCACTTGGAATCAATGTTTCCGTCCAGTGCATTTGGTGAATTCACAAACAGCTTTCCTTCTTTATTTTCCATAAATGTGAAATCTGTCAGTCCAGGCACTACTGCAAGACCGCCGCCGCACATTCCGAAAACAGCTGTAATCTGCGGAATCACACCGGATGCCATTGCCTGTTTGAAGTACAGGCTTCCAAATGCTTCCAGAGCATCTGTTGCTTCCTGAAGACGAAGTCCCGCACAGTCGATCAGTCCGATCACCGGCGCTCCCATCTTCATCGCCATGTCATAGATGTTGGCAATTTTTTTCGCATGCATCTCACCGATCGCACCTTTTAAGACAGATGCATCCTGGCTGTACACATACACGAGATTGCCGTCGATCACTCCATAGCCGGTGATTACTCCATCAGCCGGAGTTTCTTTTTCCTGCAGGTTGAAATCTGTATTTCTTGCTGTTACAGCAGAACCGATTTCAACAAAGCTACCCCCATCAAGCAGTGTGGCAATTCTTCTGCTTGCTGAGTTTTCTGTTGCATTGTTGCTCATATTCTAGCCCTCCATTATTATAAAATGTGTTTAAATATAAACCAAAATTTTTGCCTATTCTAGTATATATTACTTAGCATAAAAATTCAATTAAATTTCCGTTTTTTGTTATTTCTTTACCATTTTCTTTTATTTTTTCCGAATTTTTTTAAAAAAACTATAAATGAGCAAATTTGAAAAATTGCACAAAACTACACTGCGAATTTCATAAATGAATCAAAATCATTACTTTCCTTTGCGCATTGAAAAAGATAAC
>SKEX01000407.1_pt1 | contig 33954 bp, 33 predicted proteins | sample 4841451 | NCBI WGS metagenome assembly SKEX01 (sample SAMN11008798, study PRJNA524170) | human gut metagenome | isolation source: fecal sample from pouch patient p38, | place: Israel: Tel-Aviv | reverse complement strand
CCAGTTTCTCTGCCTGCTGTTTCAGTTGCTCTGTTTTCTGCTCCAGCCTATGGATGCTCCGCATAGACTGAAATAGCACCTTCTGTGTTTGAAAGATCATTCCCTGTTCCGGATTTCGCTCTGTGATTTTTGCGGTATCTTTTCCGTTCATTTCCAGAAATGCATTTCGCAGATGTCCTTTGGCAACATGCAGTTCTTCTGCCATGCTCCCCAAACGATCAATCTTCTGATCCATCGACAGCATCACTGTATGCAGAGACGATTGGATTGTTTGCAAGCCTTGGGTAAGATGCATTCCCTTTACGACACAGGCAAGGGCTTCTTTCCCCTTTTCTTTGAAAGCAATCACTGCCTGCTCTGCCCGTTTCACAAATCTTGCCTTAAATTCTCCCACCTGAAAACGAAGCGTTTTCACCTGTTGCTCTGCTTTCTGGATTGTATTCACCGCAAAGAGTTTGATCTTACTTTCCTGCATCACACCCAGCTGTTTCTTCACCTCACCCAGTTCCTTCAATACAGTTCCCAATTGCATTTCCATGGAGTCAATATAGTCTGCCATACGGATCACATCCCCTTTTTCCTGCTCCATGCCCTGCTGTTCCAACAGCTCCAGCAATGCCCGGATACTGCCCTGCTCCCGAAGCGGTTCTTTTGTTTCCGGAATCTCTGTGCTTTTTTCTTCCATCTACATTCCCTCCTTCCCAAATGGGCGCTGCCGGAGAACTTCCAGCAGCACCTAAAAATCTATTTATCTAGCATTCACCAGGTTTCGTTGTCATCAAACGATACAGCTTCGTATTCTTTGGGAAACTGTTCTCAAATGGCACTAAGTTTCCAGAGCAACGGATCAGCCCTTTTCCTGCGCCTACATTGGTAATATAGGATAACTGGTTCTCAGAAATGTTCAAAAGAGATGCCAGTTCATCTCGGTCTGTAGTAGCCTGATTCAAAAGGATTAAAAACTCACTGTTCGCCAGCATTAATCTTGCCGTATCGGATTTCAAAAGTTCCTCCACGTTCTGCGTTAAACCTGTCACAAATCCCTGGTATTTACGGATTCTCTTGTAGAGCCGGTAGAAAAAGTCGGCACTGTATTGATACCGGAATAACAGGTAAAACTCATCGGCAAAGATCCAAGTGGTCTTTCCCTTTTTCCAGTTTTGAATCACACGGTTGAAGATACTGTCCAAAGTGACCAACATCCCCAAAGGCATGAGCTGCTCGCCCAGTTCCCGGATGTCATAGGCAATGATACGGTTCTTCGTATTCACATTGGTTTTCTGTGCAAAGGTATTGAGACTTCCGTTGATAAACAGTTCCGAAGATAAGGCAAGCCCTCTGGCTTCCTCTTCCGGCTGGAGCATGAGCTGGCGGTACAAATCTTTCAAGGTTGGTACTTCGCTCTGGTAACCGCTTCGGATATATTCCCGGTACACATCTGCGGTACAGCGGTCCAGAATGGATTTTTCCCTTGCCGACAGATTGCCAGCTCCTACCAGCTGTTCGAACAAGGACAAAATAAACTCCGACTTCTCAATCAGCGGATTCTTTTCATTGCCATAGGCAGAGTCCATATCCAAAGCATTCAGATGGGTGTGTGAGGTTGCAGAAATGGAAATCACTTCCCCATTTAGCGCTTCCACTAAGGAGCCAAATTCCGACTCCGGATCTAAGATCAGGATGTCATCATCGGTAGACAATGCAAGGTCCACAATCTCTTCTTTTGCCGAGAAACTCTTTCCGGAACCGCTGACACCCAAACGGAAAGAATTTCCATTCAAAAGTTTCCTTCGGTCTGCCACCAGCATATTTTTGCTTACTGCATTCTGCCCGTAATAAATGCCCCCCGGCTGCATAATCTCCTGGGTATGGAACGGAATCAGCACTGCAGTAGACTCTGTGGTCAGGGTTCGCAGGGCATTGATCTTGCGGATGCCATAAGGCAGTACCGTATTCAGTCCGTCCACTTGCTGCCATTTGCAGGAGGGATTAGAAATATGCCGAAACCGAAAACATCTACTGGAGAGAAAAATCTGATCAGCCAGCGGCTCATCGAACTCCGCCATCAGCACAATCTGTCGCAACGTGACCTTGCACGTCTACTCCAGCTACATGGATATGATATGGATAAAAATGTGATTACCAGAATTGAAATCAACAAGCGTTATGTCACAGATGTGGAATTAAAAGCTTTTACCGAAATTTTTCACGTTTCCTACAGTTATTTAATTGAGGGAAAATTAGAATAGCAGCCATATCCATTAAGATTGGATATATGGCTGCTATTCTAATTCTAAAATATTCTCCTTAATATAAACGAGCTAATTCCTCTAAATTAATACTGCTTTCCGCATCTGGTAATGCATCTTTATACAGATCATTAGTAAAATATCTTTTTCTATAATTGTAATTTGGATGCAACCTTTCCTCTATTTCAGTCGCACATTTAACAGATTTCTTAAAGGTTTTATTATTCATAATGTAATATAAAGAATCCGGATTCACATCCGAATGATCCATGAGTAAGGTATTATGAGTTATGAGAATTAATTGTCCTTTAATTTGATTTGCTACAGAAGCCAGTAATTTTGCGGCTAATAAATCATGAATTCCCATTCCATATTCATCTATAATAACACAACTTCCTGAAACTGCAGAAATTAAATACGGCAATACCTCAATTATCTCACGAGTCCCGTTCGACTCAAGTTGAAAATCAATATCATATTCATGATCTTCTATTCGTTTTCTAAGAAACAAATCATACTGTATCCCATTTTTCTTATTAGTTTTTTTATAAAATGCCTTTACAACATCACTAAACATAGATTTAAAAAATTGGTCAAGTAGCCTTTCGACTTGCTCCAATTTTTGCTTATTTTTCTTTTCAATCACCCCATTGACAAGATGTCCTAGAATTTCATTTTCCTCATTCAAAGCTAGACTTTCACCTTCAGAAGTTCCAGGAATTCTAAAATTGATCTTTTCAAATGCGGTCATAAGGTTCATTAAATTCCTTGAAATATTCGATTTGATATAGTTATTAGATTTATCACCCATCTCAAAATAAAGAATAGATAGCAATGTATGCTTTCCCCAGTACATATCAACCTGACTATTTATTAAGTCATAAAATTCCTTAGATTCAAATATTTTTTCATTTATATAAATATCATCCTCTTCTATACTAAAATAACAGCCTCTATTTTTATTCACTCTATATTCTAATCGTTCTTTTACAATACTAAAAGAATCCATCTCCACATAATAAGAGCCACTTCCACCATTTATATTAAATTCATACTCTAAAGATAAATTTTCGTCAGAATCGATCATCTTATATTCTTCAATAATACTTTCAATTCCATTAACTGATAGTCTTGATTTTAACATCTTAAGCATTACATCTGGTTTAAGTGGAAAATCCTCAGGAGGTGTAAACTTTTCATCCAACAAATCTTTTAGCATACCTCTAACCTGCATTGTTCCCATAGTACGCTCTAATGCTAAAAATGCTTGTGCAATGGTAGTTTTTCCACTCCCATTTTCTCCATAAATTATTACTAATGGCTTATACTCGCCTTTTTTAGATTGTAAATTAATTTCTACATTTTTAAATGATTTGAAATTTTTTAATTTAATATTCGTAAACATATTCTTTTCCCTTTCGCATTATATAGTAACATTATCCTGTTAAATAATCAAGGTTTTTATATATGTTTCTCCGTTTTTGTGACATTTTATTACATTTTTTTGTTTTTACCATTGACATTATTATCATGCATGGATATAATAAACTTAGAATTAGCACTCGTCCCACAACACTGCTAATTATTCCAATAATCAAAGAAACCAGTAGCTGCAACTACTGGCCCCACAAAAACTACTGTTTTTCTTTTAGATTAACACATAATTATATGAAATACAACGGGAACGTTCATTCGCTTTTCTTTGGTTGTTGTTTACATAAATGTAGCTAGTAAACACAATTTTAAAAAAGGAGGAATTTCATGAAGGAGATTCTAATTTTAAGTTCCAAAAACTACGAAAACGCTTCAACAACAAACTATGGTGATTGTATTTTGATTAACACCGGCAGCGAACTTGTCATTTATGACTGTGGTCACGAAACACATGCCGATGCAGTTATCAATTATATGTCCAAGAATGGATTTGACAAAGCTAAACTTATTTTATCGCACAATGATTCGGATCATTTTGATGGTATTCTGAAACTTTTAAAGGAAGATAAAATTTCTGTCATTCGCACAACTTTACTGCTAAAATATAAAGATACCATTCTAGAAAAAATTGATGATAAACGTAAAACTCGTGATTCCGTATCACAACAGATTCTAGATTTGTATGATAACATTGCTCAGCTTTCCGGTGCACCACTAGAGGATATTTATGAACATCCTGAGGACTTATGTGATGAAGTCAGCATTATTGGTCCTGATTTTGACTATATGATTGAAACCGTCGCCAAACGCTTAGATGGACGAGAAGGTGACACGATGGATGGTGAAACTGCAGTAAATGCTACTAGTATCCAAACTAAAGTCCAAATCGGAACACATAGTTTATTGCTCTGTGGTGATTGTTCATTTCCCGCAATAGAAAATATTGTGCGTGATTACGATGCTGTGCAACTCCCACACCACGGAAAATGTAAACAAGCCGAAAAAATATTTGAGAAAAAGTCAAATCAAACTCACTCGGTATACATTGTATCCGATAACACGGGAAACACAAACGGCGGCTCTGACAATTTAATCACTACTGGTCACAGGGTTTACAATACTAAAACTACAGGTAATATAACTATTAACAGTTCAACTTTTTCCTCTTCCGCTGTCAAAACGGGACGAGTTCTGGGAATTTAATTATGCAGCTTATATTACAAAATTGTTTTAGAGATGAGCTAATTGCTCGGCAAAAATATTTTTATGAGACTTTTCATTTATGGCTTATAGCTAACTCCAAGAGCAACAACTATATCGAATTAACCAGCATGCCTGCCAATTGTTTGGACATTCTATTTATCATCGGCCATAATACATTCGTAAAAGAATATTTAAAATGCCATGAAATTACCGAAGAAAGAATCGTTGCCATCACATGTGATGGTACGATTCGGTTCTCTTCTCTTAACCTTCCCGACAAAACACTCTACATTCCCTACCAGAATGAACAAAATTATGCAGATTTACTTCATGGTAAGCTTTATGGTTTTGATTTTGATTTAACTGAATCCGAAATTCTCCTTTACAATGCCAACAAATCTGTCGATGTTTTCCAACGTCTAGAAGATACTTTTTACAAATTATAGGGAGGTGTTAGTATCAAAGAAATATTTACCAACTTAGGTTCATATAATTTAAGAGCCCGTATCAGTGTTGGCATAATTTTCTTAGCCCCTTGGCTTCTTGAATTATACCTTTTTATTCCTGAACTGCATAATTTATCATCAACTTTAATTGTAGGACTTATCACTTATGGTCTTTGCAATATAATCGTTGTATATTGTCGTATCCCAGGTGTTAAAGCTATGAAGAAATGTTTTCCTAAATTGTTACCTGCACAAGAATTTTTGCTTCTCTCCAGTCACCAAATTGATCCCATTACTAAGCAAAGATATTATAAATTTTTTTCTGATCATATAGATGATTTTAAAGTATGTGAAAATGATTCAGAAATGACTCCTTATGCTTCGTCCGCTGTAACTTGGTTAATATCTAAAACTAGAGATTGTACAAAATTTCCTCTAATAGCAGAAGAAAATGCAAACTTTGGTTTTACATATAATTTGTTAGGTCTGAAACCATATGGGGTAGCTGTGTCATGTATTGGTATTATATTTAATATTGCACTAATATTTCTGCACTTTTCTAACTTCATTTGTATTGATTTAAAAATACCAATAGCCAGTTTAGTAATTAACCTACTTTTTCTGCTTCTTTGGATATTCATCATAACTAAATCACTAGTAGTCTCAGCAGGAAAAAAGTATGCACGCGCATTATTATCAGCTTGTGATTCCAATAATCTAAGTTAAAAAAATTGGTTGGTGTTGAAACATTCAACACCAACTAACTTTTTATGTCCTCCCACGGTATAGTTCCATTCTAAATCTACAATATGAGTACAAATTCCATAAATTAGCTGTAAACGAAAAATCCTTCCTATACACAAATTTAGTCTTAAAGGAAATTTGGTGGCAATCACACCATTCCTGTATCTCTTTCATTCTCATGACTTCTCCTGATTCAAGTCGATTTACTAAACATTGTCTCTTAAAATCATTTTTCTCAAAGAATAGATAAAATAGCACATTATAATATGTAATCACCATAATTTCTTCTGTTGCCTTTTCCTTTAACTCCATACACACTTTCCACCTTTCACTGTATATTTAGTTCTATTTATCCACATATTTTTACTCTATACACCTTATACTCACCCCATAATAGGGGGTGTATTTAACGACCAATATCAATATCATCTCCACGACTGACAGCCCGGTTTCTGCCTGCATCTCTGCCACAAACATCTGCACCCGTTCTCTCATGCTCTCTGTAAATTTTCTCAACATATCGTCCTCTTCCTTTCTTCTTAAATCTGAATCGTCAAAAATGCCGGTACAACAATGATCATCAGCACCACTCCCAGCATCAGAAACATCGGTCCCAGCAGTCTGGTACTGGTCTCTTCTCCCAGTTTTCTGGCTGCTGCTTTTCGCTCTTCAAATGCTCCCGCTGCTTCTCTCTGAAGTAATTCTGCCAGTCCCTTTGTTCCTTTTCTTAAATTCTGAGACAGCATCACCGCAAATTTACGATAGACCGGAAGCCCGCACCGCATTCCAAAATGCTCATAGCATTCACTCTCCGGAGTTCCTCTCTGCATTTCCCGCATGGTATAGACCATCTCCTCATACACATATCTCGTATTTTCCTGCTGCCGATAAACCGATGCAATCTGAAACCACGCTCTTCGTGCAGGCATTCCGGCTCCCAGATACAATGTAAATGTACTGATAAATTCCGGATAATCCATTGCCAGCTGATGTCGGCGTGCCTTCTTTTTCTGGATTTCATTCTGTTTTTCCAGCACCAGCATCAGGGCCGCTGCCACAATCCCCAGTACAAAGATTCCCACACTTCTCATATCTTTTGCATAATGCCAGGATATTGTTTTTCCTTCAATTTCATCCGGAAGCACCACATACCCGGATTCACGGTCTGTCTCATCTGCTTCCTTCATTTTCTTTTCCAGCTGTCTTTGAAACTGCCCGGAATCATCCAGCTTTGGCGGAAACACTCTTGCCGAAAACTGATGTTCTGTCTTTGCATCTCCGTATGTGAGCAATGCTTTTAACTCAATGATCCTTCCCTCTTCCGACAGATTTTTATCCTGCAGTTCGCCAAGAATGTTTACTGTCTGGTAGTCACTTAACTCCCAGGATACCTCGATTCCCGTATCCGGTACTGTTTTTACAAGATTCAGATCATACCTCACTTCATCCAGACTCTTATTTTCCCCAAGTATCAGCGTTTCCAGCTTTTTCCCTGCTGCGTCAAATACTTTTTGCAATTCTTCCTGTGTATACGACTGTTCCTGTATTTCCACAGTGATTTTCGCTTTCTGATCTTTTGTTTTTGCGACCAGCTTTTGATTTTTCTCCCCCTGCCCGTGTTCATTCCGTTTTAATATACTGCTTCCGGATTTGTTTTGCGGAATTTTCCGAAAATTATCAGTCGCATATAAGGCTCCCGCCAGAATCGTAAACACTGCGATCACCAGTACTGCCTTTTGATATCCTTTTCTTTCTGTTTTCATACCATCCCCTTACACCTCTATCTGTGTCATTTTTTTGCCCAGCTGATAAGCTGTCAGATATACCATCAGGCAGATTGTCATAAACAAAGTGCCTGCAAGATTTCCGTAAAGCACTGCCATAAACTCAGGAAATGCGCTTCTCATATACAGAATAATTACAAACGGAATCACACACATGATCTTAAATTCCAGCTTTTTTGAAGTGAGCATCACCTGTATTTCTCTTTCAACTTCCATTTTTTCTCCGATTGCGTCTGCCGCATGCCGAATAATGGCAATACTGTCTCCTCCCAGACGTTTTGCAGCGCCAAATACCGTTACAAAATTTTCCACATCTTCCTCTTTCACACGATCGGCAAACTGCTTCATCACTTCTTCTGCTGTCATATTCAGATCCAGCTGATGAACCATCGTTTCATATTCCTTTATAATTCTTGTTTTTTTCTTGTAAATGGGGCAGATTTCTTTCCACGTTTCCCGGATTGCATTTTCCACAGAATACCCGACTTTTAAAATTGCGGACAATGTCTGTATGCTCTCGCGAAACTGTTCTCTGAATTCCTCTTTCTTCTGTTTACAGCACTCTTCTTCCCAGTTCTTCACATAGAGCAATGCGATCGGAACCATCAAGATCCATGCTGCCCAATGATCATAAAACAGATAGGCCGTCATCCCCGTGATCAGAATTCCTCTGCACGCTGCCGCCATGTATTCCCGTTTCTGAATATCCTGCTGCCAGCAGTTTTTCTCTCTGAGTGATTTCATTTTCCTTCATAAGAGTTCCTTTGATTTTTCCATCTTCCATTCCCTCCTCCTGAAATTTATATAATGTCTGTAACTGAATCCTTCCATTCTCATACCCAAGTACTTCTGTAATCTCCAGTACTTTTCTGCTCTTATCCCGGAGTCTTCCGAGATGAATGATAACGTCCAGAGCAGAAGCAATCTGCTGCTGAATCGCGATCAGAGGCAATTCAATCCCCATCAGCATCATCGTCTCCAATCTGTGAAGCATATCCATCGGATTGTTGGCATGACCAGTAGACATTGAACCACTATGGCCGTTAAGCATTGCTGAAGATATCATGTCCACTGTTTCATCACCTCTGACTTCCCCCACAATGATACGATCCGGTCTCATACGAAGTGCTGACTTGATCAGGTCACGGATCGTCACCGCCCCTTCTCCTTCCAGGTTTGCGTTTCTCGCTTCCAGTCTGACCAGATTCGAAACACCCTTAATCTGAAGCTCCGCATTGTCTTCAATTGTAATAATTCGTTCATCTTTTGGAATATAGTCTGATAACGCATTGAGAAATGTTGTCTTACCGGAGCCTGTCCCTCCGCTGACAAAAATGTTATATTTTGATTCCACAAGAATTTTTAAGAAATTTACCGCTTCCTGACTGATACTTCCCCAGTCGATCAGCTGTTTCATTGTAACGGCCTCTTTTGGAAATTTTCGAATCGTCATGATCGGACCGTTTAATGCCACCGGACGCAGTACAACATTTACACGGGAACCGTCCTCCAGTCTCGCATCTACGATGGGAGATGCTTCATTGACATAGCGATTCGCACCTGCCGCAATCTGCTGGATCACATCTTCCAGCTTTGCAACTGACACAAATCTGCGATCTGACTCAAAAATACGCCCCGCTTTTTCCAGAAAAATATGATCCGTCCCATTGATCATGATTTCCGTGATCTCATCATCTTCGATCAACTCCTGCAGAATATCCAGTTTCCGGAACGCATTAAACAACTCTTTGCTGATCCGTATCTTTTCCTGAAGCGGAATAAACTCTTCTTTTGAAGCCTCCTCCAACACTTCGTGAATCAGCTCCTGCAGTTCCTCGTCTTCCATATCGCAGGTCATATCCATCTTTTCAATCACCCGGTCATATAATCGCTCTGTGTTTCTCATATGACAGTACCGCCGTTTCTCGACCTTACCACCTTCTGTACCGTATGCTCCAGGATTTTCTCATGTCCGGTCCGCAAAAGATTCTCCGTATACTGCTGCAGCTTTGCCTTTGCTGCCGGCTCTTCGATCGAAAGCGTATGAACAGAATCACATTTTTCCAGAATCGAAAACAGTCCGTTCACACTGTCTCCCAAATCCAGGATCAACACTTCATAAATACTTTTTTCCACAATCTGCTCAAACAGCTGCAGCCACTCTTCTGCTGTGACCGCCTGCAGATCCTGTACCACCGGAATCGGACGTATATAATCCATGTTTCCAATCTGGCCTGTCATCATGCTGATACGAAGTCCCAGATTTCCGGTCTCCTGTTTTGAATAATACAAGAGATCTCCCAGATTCTGTTCCTGTTCTTTTGAAAAATAATGCTCACCTCCTGCATACTCTTCCAGATTCAGATACAGAACAGGTCCTTTTTCTGCCAGCTCTTTTCCCAGTTCCAACGCATACTTCGTCTTCCCGATCCTGTGTATGGGTGAATAAACACCGATCAGACTTCCCCTTGTCTTTCGGAGCGTCTTTGCCACAGCCCGTTCCTTGTCCACAGAAAGCTCCAGAACCTTTGTCAGAATCTGATCAACTGACTGATACTTATAAAGCTCCTTTTCTTCGTCTGCCAGATACCTCCCTTCTGCTTTTACCAGTACAAATCGCTCTGCTGCCGGAATTTCCAGTCTTTCTTCCTGCGAATATTCCTCTCCGATCAGCAAGATCTGGATTGGCTTTTGTTCTGCGAATTTTTTCAGTGGTTCCAATTTCTGAAACATATGCATCTGAAATCCAAGCTCTTTTCTGCCTCCGATCATCTGCATAAGGTTTCTCGCATAATCTGCCTCCTGATCACAGATTACAAAATTTTTCTGATGCAACCTATCCCTCCTGTTCTGTATGATTCATTCAATCTTTTGGATGAAAATACCGCTGCGAACCGCAGCCTGAATAAAAATAACTGACGATCAGAATCCTCTGATCTCCTGATACAAAAGACCTGTGAAGCAGGTCCGATAAAAACAGCACTCGAATGATCTGCTGTGTGAAATGTATTATAAACGCAGTTTCCCGCCTTGTCCATACGCTTTTCCTAAATTGCAGTTTTTTGTGAAAACCTTACAAACTTTGATACACCAGAATTCCATAAAGCATGCAGACCCCAGGAATACCAAGGCTTCCGGATGTCAAAAAGGACAGCCCGTTGATTCCTACCTTCCAGGAATCCTGATCCGGCAGGACGTATTGATTGATAAAATATATCAGGCAGATTCCCATCACTGCCCGCAGAAAAAAGTTTAAAATCACAGCTCCCGCTTTATTTTTCATAACAAAACTACCTCCTGTGGAAACATCTGATATATCTTATTCCCACAGAAGGTAGTTTATGCGCAGTCTATAATTTTATTTTAATCTCCCGGTTTGATCGATGATACTGATGATACCGGACTCCGGCTGCATCCATCATCCGTTTGGATGCCATGACGCTCGGGGTATCCGCATACTTGTCACAATCATAAATGACCTCTTTAATTCCCGACTGAATGATCGCTTTTGCACACTCATTACACGGAAACAGTGACACATACAGCTTGGCTCCGACCAGGCTTCCGCCGCTGTAATTCAATATGGCATTCAATTCACTGTGTGTGGAATACACATACTTTGTCTCCAGCGGATTTTCGCCTTCCCTCGCCCACGGAAATTCATCATCTGAGCATCCTTTCGGAAACCCATTGTATCCCATGGACAAAATCTTGTTGTCCTGACTCACAATACAGCATCCGACCTGAGTATTCGGATCCTTGGAACGCATCCCGGACAGCATGGCAACTCCCATAAAATACTCATCCCAGGTCAGATAATCTTCTCTTTTATCTGACATGATTTTCAACTCCTTTATTTTGTGCCGAAAATACGATCTCCCGCATCTCCCAGTCCAGGCACAATGTAGCCATGATCATTTAAATGATCATCCAGCGCTCCGATGTACATATCGACATCCGGATGTGCCTCCTGCATCTTCTTGACCCCTTCCGGTGCAGCAAGGATACACATGAAGCGGATATGCTTTACTCCTTTGTCCTTGAGCATCTGGATCGCAGCAGCACTGGATCCGCCTGTTGCCAGCATCGGATCTACTACAAATACTTCTCTCTCACTGCAGTCTGCCGGAAGCTTGCAGTAATATTCTACCGGCTCTAATGTTTCCGGATCACGGTACAGACCGATGTGACCTACTTTTGCGGCCGGAATCAATGATAACATTCCATCTACCATACCAAGTCCCGCTCTTAAGATCGGTACAACTGCCAGTTTTTTTCCTGTCAGCTCTTTTCCCACCATCTCACAGATCGGTGTTTTGATTGTAACGTCCTGAAGCTTCAGATCTCTTGTTGCTTCATAACACATCAGACTCGCGATCTCACTGATTACCTCTCTGAATTCTTTTGTTCCGACATCCTCTCTGCGGATATAGCTGATTTTGTGCTGGATCAGCGGATGATCCATAACATGTACTTCTGACATTATTGTCCTCCTTTAGTAAATGAATTTAAAATTTCTGCTAATTTTTCTATCAACAACGTAATCTTCTCATAACACTCTCCATATGCAGTCAAAGGCTGCCCATATGGATCCGGGATCTCTTCTGTTTCTCCCGTAAACTCAGTAAGTGTATATACATTGTCTGTATATTCGTTCGGATATTCAGAAAGTATCTTCTCCTTCTGAGCCTGTGCCATCGTCAGGATCAGTGTCTCCGGATTCAGGTTCTTCTCCGTAAACGGTCTGGAAGTATATCCTTCCAGCGTCATCTGATTGCTCTTTAAAATAGCTTCTACTTTCTGATTTACCGGCTCTGGAAACAAAACGACCATTCCCTTGGATTCGATCCAATATTCCTGATCTAATGACTGATGCCTGAAAATCTCTGCCGCAACCGGTCCGCGACAGGTATCTGTATTGCTGACAAATACGATTTTTCTGTATTTTTGCTCTTTCGTAAGAACTGATGCGGGGATCCTGCAGTGTCCTGCCGCCTTTTCCAGACGGTTCATAATGGCATTGCCGATTCCCTGGATCGCAAATGACTCACTGTAGATCTCTGACACATCCTCCTCGTCAAACTCTCTCAAAATTCGGTACAGATTCCTTGCAATAGTCTTCTCATTTTCACGGGAACCGATATTTTTTACCAGACCATGGGTATAAAACTCAACCGTTTCATTCGTCCCGATAATGCCCACCTGAACACCCTGACGGCTCTTTTCATAAGCAAGCTGCCGGATGGCAAACACTTCCTCCTTGAGACTTCCTTCTACGATCGTCAGCTTTGCTTTCGGCGCATAATGGCGATATTTCATACCCGGTGCTTTCGGCGCCTGACTGCTCTCACTGCCCAGAATCGTCTCATCCACGCTCACCACGCCGATCACTTCTTCCAGCATATCGGCAGTGATCGCACCCGGTCTTAAGATCATCGGCGGAGAAACTGTCATATCCAGGATCGTAGACTCCAGTCCGATATCTACACTTCCTCCGTCTATGATCATCTCGATCTTCCCGTTCAGATCTTCCCACACATGCTCTGCCGTAGTAGGACTCGGACGTCCGGATGTGTTGGCACTCGGCGCCGATACATATCCGCCTGCCGCAAGGATCAGATTTCTCGCGATCAGATCACTTGGCATCCTCACAGCAACGGTATCCAGACCGCCTGTCGTGCCATATGGAACCAGAGAACTTTTTTCAAAGATCATCGTTAAAGGTCCCGGCCAGAAATGCTTCGCAAGAAGCTCTGTCTCCGGAGGTAAATTCTCCGTAATCTCACTTAAATCTTCCAGATCTGCAATATGAACGATCAGTGGATTATCAGAAGGACGGCCCTTTGCTTCATATGTTTTTTTCGCTGCCTCCTCGTCCAGTGCATTCGCCCCCAATCCGTAAACTGTCTCTGTTGGGAATGCAACAAGTCCTCCTTCTCTGAGAATCTCTCCCGCTTCTCGTATTGCATCTTCGTCTATTTGGTTTTTGTCTATTTTCTTAATTATCGTTTCCATAGCTTTCATTATACCATTTTTCTTATCAGCGCTCAACATATTTCAGGATTCCATTGCCGATTGCCTGAGCAAGCTTCTGCTGATACGCCTCATCGATCAACATCCCTGCCTCCACCGGGCTGCTTAAAAATCCACATTCTACGATCACAATTGGTGACTTTGTATTTTTCAGCATATAGTATGTAGTATTTCCCTTGATCTCTCTGGCATGCTCCTGATCGAAATTTTTCAGTTCTGTCTGCATTACCTCTGCTGCTTTCTTTGCCTCCTTCGAGTGCGCAAAATAAAAAATCTGTGGTCCTCTTACGCTTTCCTGTGGATAACTGTTCTGATGAATGCAGACTGCAAGTGCAGGAGATTCTTTGTCGATCAGCTCTACTCTGGCTTTCAGATCTTCCACCTGAGAATCTGCAAGTCTCTCATCCTTTGTACGTGTCATCACCACCGTGATCTGATGTTCCTCCAGATATTTCTTCAATTTTTCTGCGATCTGCAGATTGAGTTCCTTTTCCTGTGCCCCGTTGATCCCAACTTTTCCGGGATCTTTTCCCCCGTGTCCGGAATCAATCACAACCGTCTTTTTCTCTGATATATTTCCGGAGGTCTCAGATACTTCCTCCCGAATATAATGACTGTGCAGATACTCTCCGGCAAACTGACATCCCGCTGCCGCCGCCAGAAGTACCCCGATCATCAGCAGCAGACGGATCTTTGTCCGCAGTATCCCCAATGCCTTTTTGAACCGCAAAAAAACATCCCCTTTCGCATATACTCTGTTTCATGTATATGCGAAAGAAGGATGTTTCATCCACCTGTACGTTTTTTATAAAACGTTTGCTGCCAGATACCCTTCTTCTACTGCGCGATTGATATCTGCTGCTCTCTCATTGCAGTCTCCGACAAAGCTCACCTGTACGCCTTTATCTTCCAGTGCCTGTGCGTCAAACAGATTCGGTCTTGCTCCCACTGCGAGTACTACGTAGTCACAAGGAAGAGACACTTTGCCCTCTGCATTTTCTGCTTCCACACTGTTTGCTGTAATGGCTGTTACTTTTGTTCCTGTCAGCAGCTGAACCTGATATTTTTCAAAGCTCTCAAATAATACCGGTCTTACTGTCTTGGATTCTTCTTTTGCGATTTCTTCCATCATCTCTACTACAGAAACCTGACATCCCATCTCTGCAAGAAGCTCTGCTGTCTCTGCTCCGACCAGACCGCCTCCGATCACAACCACACGTCCGCTCGGAAGTTCCTCATGATTCAATACTTTCCATGCATCAAATACATGCGGCATTTTACTTCCCTCGATCGGCGGAATCACATTGTGCGCTCCTGCTGCCACGATCACATTGTCCGGATTCTCTGCCAGGATCATCTCTGCATCTGCTGTTCTTCCAAGACGTAAGTCTACATGCAGCTCTTTCATCTCATTTGTCAGATAGCGGAGTGCACGGTTCATCTCAGATTTTCTCGGAGGAACCGATGCAATGTTGAGCTGACCGCCAAGTGTCGTTTCTTTTTCAAACAGAACAACATCATGACCTTTTACACTTGCAACTCTCGCTGCTTCCATACCTGCAACTCCACCGCCGATCACAACTACTTTTTTCTTCTCATCGGAAGGAGTGATCGTTCTCTCATACTCATATCCGTTTTCCGCATTGAGTACGCAGCTTAAGAATTTGCGGTTCTGGATCGCATCTGTACATCCCTTATTGCACATCATACAGTGACGGATGCGTCTTCCTTCTCCTGCTTCGAGTTTCTTTACATAATCCGGATCTGCCAGAAGAGAACGTCCCAGACCCACGATGTCGCAGACACCATTTTCGATCAGTGCTTCTGCGTTCTCCGGTGTGACGATACGTCCCACTGAGGATACCGGAATAGAGACTGCTTCTTTGATCTGTTTTGTATATTTTGACATGAAACAATATGGCTGTGTTCCCATCGCAGGAATCGTATCGTTCATATTTCCTGTATGGTTTGCCTGTCCTACATGAATCATATCCACTCCGGATCTCTCCAGAATTTTTGCAAACTCTACTGCCTCATTGATCATCAGACCGCCTTTTCCGCGCAGTGGGTTTTCTGTGACTACAGGTAATTTATAATCAATACAGATATCCGGTGCCACTTCTCTGATCTTATCCACCACACGAAGTGCAAAACGAATTCTGTTTTCAAAGCTTCCGCCGTAGGAATCTGTTCTGCGGTTGATCAATGTCGAACAGAATGATCCGATCAGACGGTCTCCGTGTACTTCTATAATATCAACACCGGCTGACTGTGCACGTTTTACACATTCCCCGATCTTATCCAAAATACTGTTCAACTGCTCCTCCGTCACTTCTTGAATGAAATGTACCATATCATGACGCATTTTTGCACGTCCGCCTTCCATATCTCCTTTGCGGAATAATTCAGCCAGTGCCTCTACATCATACTCCGGATGGAAAATCTGGATTCCCAGTTTACAGTCAAATTCATGAACTGCATCTGCCAGTTTTCTAAATGCTTCGATCTGTCCGTCATGGAACAGCTTCGGTGTCGGTGAGATTGTATTTACAGGAGCAACATCTCCCAATACAATATAGGACACGCCACCTTCTGCCAGTCTCTTATAGAAGTTAAAGCTCTGTTCTACAATTGTGCCGTCTCTGCCTTCATATCCTGTTGTCATCGGCGGAAACATCACTCTGTTTTTCAGCTCGATCTTTCCCACTTTAATTGGTTCTAATAATCTCATAATCAGCCTCTCCTTAACATTTTCTTTCTGCTCAATACATGTTCTACTATACACATCCCCTGTTTTCTTTTATATGTCAATTAAGCTTTCTTCCTATCACTTTCCTGCTGTTTTATGAATTTTATTGAATAATAAAGCACACTATATTATGATAGAAGCAACAATAAAAAGGAGTTCTCTTATGCATCTGGAAATTGAAAATATCCACCATCCCCAAATTAAAAATATGAATCTGTCCGTCTATGATGTAGGATACCGTGCTGCCCACCTGCACCCGGAAATTGAGCTGATCCTGGTCTTAAAAGGAGATCCGGCATTCAACATCAACGGCAATACTACGTCCTTTTCTGAAAAAGATATCATCCTGATCAACGCCAACGAGCTCCACGAGATTATTTCGGAGAAAGCGCCGTCCACCCTGCTCTCCCTTCATATTCTTCCACAGTATTTTGAAGGATATTTTCCGCAGATGAGTCATATCAGCTTTCTGGAAAATACACTTTTGAGTAAAAATGAGCGACTGTTCACCTACTCGTTTTGCAAACTTTTAAAGATTTATCTCCTGCAGGCGCCTTATTACCAGCTGGAGTGTGCCGGTCTGATCAACATTATGGTGCATGACATCCTGCAGAGCTGCGCTTACTATGAAATGTATGGAGACAAACTTGCGCTCACTACCAAGAGAAACAGCCAGCTCTCTGAAATCATTGGTTACATTGAGGAACATTCTGCCGAAAGAGTGACTCTGTCTGACCTGGCAAAACACATGCAGCTCTCCGCCTCTTATTTATCACATTTTATTCAGAAAAATCTGCACCGTTCTTTCAGTGAATTTCTGACCTACACCCGGTATCTCAATGCAAAAGCACTGCTGATGAAAGGTGAACTTTCTCTGATTGATATCTGCTACGGCTGCGGATTTTCGGATTACCGCTATATGAATAATGCATTTAAAAAATATACCGGGCAGACTCCGAATGAGTTCAAAAAGAACATGAACAGCGACTCCCTCCCTCATAATAAAAAAGGAACCGTGAAGTCCTACACACCACAGGAAATGCTTGACACCGTCACCCGTTTTATGGAGAACAATCATTTTAATGAACATCAGATTTAAACACAACGACGCTGAAATTCCAAAACGGAATTTCAGCGTCCTTTTTATATTCTTCTATTCACTTTTTAATTGATGTACTGCGAGATCAGATCCCATACTCCCGAATTCTCCCAGCCAAGGCGCCATTCGGCAACACCAGCAAGATCATTCTTTTTGATCAGCTTTAACTTCTCTTCCAGTGACTGACTGTCCTCCAGCCAGATCTTGTATGTTCCTCCGTCTGCATCCCACTGTGCATAATTCTGCCTTGTATCTTCATCCCATGACGCCTGTACACCGGCTTCCTGCACCCGTTTTTCGGCATCCTCCATTCCCAGTGCCGTACTGGTCACTTTATTGGGATAATCTGCCGCTTCTGTACCGGCTTCTGCTGCCAGCTCTTCCTGCGTCTTCGGTGTCTCAAACCACAGTCTTGTATACAGCGGGATCGCATTGATCAGTTTTTCCTTAGGAACAGACTTTAACGCATTCTCTATGCCATCTTTTACGTATCCGTAAGACGCCACAGAACCTGCTTCATAAGAACCCTCCACATGCTCATCATACCCCATGATCACTACATAATCAGCAAATACTGACTGTTCTTCCAGATCATAAAATGTGTTGTAAGGCATCGGAACATAATTATCTACGGAAAATGCCAGTCCATTCTGATGGCACTTGATGGAAAGTTCTCTCACAAACTGTACATAATCTTCTCCGCACTCTGCAGAAATCAGTTCAAAATCCAGATTGATTCCATCAATCCCAGCCTGCAGAGCTGCTGCTATAACCTGATCGATCAGGTTCGTTCTCCTGGAAGTATGACTTAACACCTCATAAGTCTCATCCGCCGAATTGATTCCCCCATGAAAATCCCTGAGAACAGCCCACACTTCCAAATTGGACTGATGCGCATAATTCACATAATCTGCGTCCGCGATTGAATTCAGATTTCCCTGCGTATCTGCAATATGAAACCAGGTCGGTGCGATCGTCGTCAGACCTTTCGTGGATGCAAGCATATCCTGAATATACCCGTTGGCAGTCGTATTCTCTACATTGTGCCAGGCCATATTAATCTTGTAATCTTTCGATATACCTGTGTACTGTGGTTCTTCAAAGCTGCTGGAAATCGTCTCCTCTTTGATATGTTTCAGCGAATTCGTCTGTACATATCCGATAAATCCATCGCTGGTGCGAACTTTCTTCCAGCCATCCTCATCCTCGATCACAGTCACTTTTTCTGATTTTTTTACCTCTGTCAGGATCGGACTCTTTACTCCACCCTGAAACCGCACTTGTGTATCCCGCTTCATCTCTGCCACAGTCGTCTTTCCGAACTCATTCACGATCATCACACGATTCGGATCTTGATATTCTTTGCATTCCATATTCGTGTACTTTTTCACAAAGTCCAAAGCAACATATGCCTTATTATCGACTGTCTGCCAGATGACATACTCTTCACTTTTTTGTTCGCTGACTTCTGTATATTCCTTACTTCCTATGTTTGCAACAACACTTCCCTGCGGCAATGTATACAACAGTAAATCCTCATTCGCATCCCAGTAAAAGCGCTTATTCACAAAATCATGCAGAACAGAATATTCAATGTAAGCCTGTCCGTCTATCAGACGGCCTCCTGCCCCATATTCTCCGTTGTCCGCTTTTGCGATCACCTGATTATTCACGATCACTGCGATATCGTCCGTACCTGTCATTCCATAATATTGTTCCAGATTCGCCTTCTCATTCGATGAGCCATATCGCTTCCAGAAAATCAGGCCCCCAACAGCCACTATGATCAATATGATCACCAGCAGCATCCTGATCAGCATATTTCTTCGTCTTCGCCTTGCCCTGCGGCTCTTTTTCCGTCTCTTAGACGGCGGTATGCGATTCGAATCCACCCTTGTATCCTCTGGTCCTCCGGCAATCCTGCGTGGGCGCCTTCTTGTTTTGTTTTGCTGTGTTCCCGCCGTGCTGCGGGTTTTCACAACCCTCTCTTCTCTTTCGTCCATGCGTACCTCCTATACAGAACCATTATAACATACTTTTTTTACCAGTCATTACTAATTTGCCATTTTAAGAAGTATTTTAAACATTCTTCAGAAATATTTTAAATCTTTTTGTCCGACGTAAAAGGGGATCTACGCCTGTTCTTTTGTCTTGATATTTACAAATGAAAGTGATTCAATATATCCTTCTGTATCCAGAATATAGTCCCGCATATAACTTCCTTCTTCCCTTGTCATATGTGCCGCTACAATCTGCATCGGACTGGCCGGGAATCCATCCATACTGATGTATACTCCTTTATTTTCATATTTTTCCAGTTCCTCAAATAATTCCTGATAAGCTGTCTCATCAGATTTCATGTTCTTCTCCTTCCCTCCGTGAGCTCTGATAAATATCCCCGGTAATAACTGACCGCAGAAGGTATGTGACGTACCTTTGAATTATCACGGTACAAAAGATAGCATGAACTCACATTGAATTTACTTTTCTGTCTGATATTGGTTTCGTCCCCGATTCGAGAACATTGAATTTCGAATATTTTAATGATAGATATGCTCTTTGATGTCTTGATAAATGAAAAATTCAGCAACTCGTTTCAGATGATCTGATCGTCTCTTTTGTATCCCTCCTTCTTAAATAAGTGATATTTATCCGGAACACTATCTTCTGTACTGCCAATTATAGGGATTGTGTTCCGTCATTTCAATGTGTTTTTTGTTTATAACTACTTCCCTTTTGTTGATAACATGAAAGAATGCAGAAGTCTCACTATTTTCCTTTACATCTTTTTTCTTTTTGTTTATACTAATAGTGAAGAAATATAAGTTATTATTTTCCTACTTAATGACTATATTTTTCAACATTTCAATTCGTAAGGATGTGAGCACATGAAAATCGAAAAACTGAATGAAAATCAAATTCGTTGTACATTGACACATGCTGATTTAGCAGCTCGTCACTTAAAACTGAGTGAACTGGCTTACGGTACGGAAAAAGCAAAATCTCTGTTTCGGGATATGATGCAGCAGGCATCCTTTGATTTTGGATTTGAAGCGGAAGATTTACCTCTGATGATTGAAGCGATTCCTTCATCTGGTGATTCCATCGTTCTGATCATCACAAAAGTAGAAGATCCCGAGGAACTGGATACAAGATTCTCGAAATTTACACAAAGCATGGATTCTGAAGCAAGCCCGACAGAACAGCTGGAAAAGCTGGAGGGCGCAGAAGACTTCCTGAACCTGCTCAATAAAGTAAAAGAAGCGGCAGCCGACATCAAGCCTGCCTCCAAACCACAGGAGGAACCAACACCGCTCAATGTACGTCTGTTCTCGTTCAACCATATTGACCTGGTCATTCAGGCAGCCCATCTTCTGGCTCCTGCGTACCACGGTTCCAATACACTGTATCGAGACGATGAAGCAGATATGTATATTCTGGCACTGACACCATCGGATCATTCCGCCAATGAATTTAACAAGATCTGCAATATGCTTTCTGAATATGGCAGTCTGGAGAAAGCCTCTGCCTCTGTTCTTGCATTTCTGGAAGAACACTGCGAGGTCGTGATCTCTTCCGATGCGATTCAAAAGCTGTCACAGGTATAAACGCATCTAAAAAGAGTGCGGACTTAAGCTTCACTGCCCAGTCCGCACTCTTTTATGTTATAAGTCTTATTTTGCTGCTGCTCTTGCCGCATTGATCTTCTCTACCAGGAGATCTGCATCGATTCCGTGAACCATCGCTGCCTCACCCAGTGTCTCCATCTGTGCAGATGGGCATCCAAGGCAGTGCATTCCAATTTCCATTAAGATCGGCGCACATTCAGGATATACTGATAATAATTCGCCGATTGTTGTATTCTTTGTAAATGTTTCCATTATGATTCCTCCTTCTATTATTCAGTGTTCTTTATTATAATCCCTATTTTTTAAATTATCAACCACCAAAACCGGAAAATACGTTTTAAAATCAACCTTATTTTGCTTGAATTTTCTGAATTGTTCCCTCTGTTTTTACTGCTTTTCGAATACTCAAAAGTCAATATATTTTTCTTTCTTTTTCGACAAACAAGCAATTTCATAACAACCTTACAAAACATCCGTTCTTTTTTTCACAAAAGTAATTCACAAAAAACACCTGTTTGAGTGTGGATAATGTGAATAACTTTTCGGAAATGTCGTGTTTTCCACGCTTTTTCATATTTTGAGTGTGGATAAGTTGAAAACTCCTGTTTTTCAAATTTCGACATTTTTTTACATTTTTGTGCATCTTGCCATTTATTTATTTTCCTGTTGACTTTTTTGTTTCTTTCTATCTCATTTTACTCGAAAAAATACCGCATTTCAAAGTCAGTCAACTTTAAAATGCGGTCTGAATTTACAGAACTCTTCTGATCGTTATGATATTTGTATAAGTTGCGCTGCAGATTCCAATCCCGTCAGCTTCGTTCATTGCATTTACAATCGTCCCGTCTCCCATGTACAGTCCGACATGCCCGTCATACAAAACGATATCTCCGGGAAGTGCCTGTTCATAGCTGACAGCAACTCCCACATTTTCCATATCCCATGTCGTCCTTGGCAGGCTAATCCCGAAATGTGCATACACAGACTGTACAAATCCAGAGCAATCCGCTCCTTCTGTCAGACTGGTACCGCCCCATACGTACGGATTTCCAATAAACTGACAGGCGTAATCTATGACAGCCTGTCCCGAGGCAGCCTGATTCTGCACAATACTCTGGGCGGAAGCTTCCTGAACCTTCTGTGTTTCCTGCACTATAGTCTGCTCTTGCTTCTTCGCCTCTTCTGCTTCTCTCGTCTCTGCGTAAGAATACGTTGTCTCTATACTGATATACTCCCCGGATACCCAGCCGGCGATCTCCCCTGCCTGCACCGGATACCATCCATCTTTTGGTTCCCCGGTAATTTCATACTCCTGATTCTGCATAATCTGTGTCAGAACCTGTGTCTCTACTCCCTGACCGGCCCTCACATTCAGAACATCAGCTGTTACCGTTGCAACCTCTTTTTCGTATTCTCCTGCATGTGACTTTGCATCTTCTCCCAGGTACAATGTATCTGCCGGAACGAATCCCTGCGCATCGCCTGACTGGATCTTCACCCAGTCTTCTTTATATTCGAGAACTCTGACTGCCGAATCCGGATACAATTTTCCGATCCAGTCACTGTTCTCATCCGGCGCACTTCTTATATAAGTAAATTCTTCACCTGTATTCGAAAACGCCATATTCAAATACTCACCCTCACCTGTCGGTACCAGATATAACTGCAGATTCTCCTTTACTTTCGTTTCATAACAATCTGTTACTACCGTTTCGATTCCTGCAGCCGGCAAAACCGGATATACTTCTGCTTTCTGATCTGCCGCATAAACTGCACTCCCCGGAATCATCATCATTCCTACCAGAGCAGGAATGACTATTTTTTGTTTCATGTGTGCTGCTTTCATATAAAACCTCCTCTGTTTTCTGTCTTTATCTTTTGTAGGAAGTTTTAAATGTTACATAATTATTAAATTTGTTACAGTGTGATTATATCAGTGGTTATACGATGTGTCAACAGTTTTAAAAGGGTTTTTTCTCCTGTATTTCGACATATCACGATATATTATGTCTGTTTATTTTTTATTTATTAACTTTTTTGTAACATTTTATCAAATAAAATATTCTTTTTTCAAAAATCCTATTGACAAACTTTCAAAACTGTATTATAGTCTAAACATAGCAACGATTACTATTATTGTTTTGAAAGGAGAACTCACTTGGCTACTTTGAAATACAGCAGACAGCGAGAGTCCATCAAGAACTATCTGGCATCGACCACTGAGCATCCAACTGCTGATACGGTCTATATGCATGTCAAAGAGGAGTTTCCGAATATCAGTCTTGGAACTGTTTACCGGAATTTAAATCTGCTGACTGATCTCGGTGAGGCAGTCAAGATTACAACTCCTGACGGCGGGGACAGATTTGACGGTGATGTGAGACCTCACAACCACTTTTTCTGCACTTGCTGCAAAAGGGTTCTGGATATCAACATGGATATGCAAAATGTCACAGAGCTAAATGAAATTGCTGCTAAAGATTTTGATGGAATCATTGATTTCTGCACGATGACTTTTTATGGAAAATGCGGAAACTGCATCAAAAAATCTTAAATTTGTCCATAATATGGAAAGTTTTCTGATTCCGTATTATAATATTAACCAAAGGCCGACTCATTCCGGTCAAATTCAATTAAGAAAAGGAGATTTGAACTATGAAAAAATTTGTTTGTACAGTATGTGGTTATGTTCACGAGGGAGACGCTGCACCGGCTGAATGTCCAGTCTGTCATGCACCAGCTGATAAATTCAAAGAGCAGACAGGAGAAAGATCTTGGGCTGCAGAGCACGTTGTAGGTGTTGCTCAGGGCGTAAGCGAAGACATCCTTGCTGACTTAAGAGCAAACTTTGAAGGAGAATGTACAGAAGTTGGTATGTACCTTGCTATGGCAAGAGTTGCTCACAGAGAAGGATATCCGGAAATCGGATTATACTGGGAAAAAGCTGCCTGGGAAGAAGCAGAGCACGCTTCTAAATTCGCTGAATTGTTAGGTGAAGTTGTTACAGACAGCACAAAGAAAAACCTGGAGATGAGAGTTGATGCTGAGAACGGAGCTACAGCTGGTAAATTCGATCTGGCAAAACGTGCAAAAGCTGCTAACCTGGATGCAATCCACGATACAGTACACGAGATGGCAAGAGACGAAGCTCGTCACGGAAAAGCTTTCGAAGGTCTGTTAAAGAGATACTTTGGCTAAGATTTTTCCTATCTTAATATAGAACCTTTAAAGAGGCCTGGTCTTGATCAGTGCCTCTTTTTCTTTTCTGGACAGCTGTTTGATGGCATATTCTCTTTTCATTGCCTCTTCTCTTGTCTGAAATTCTTCATAGTAGACCAGTTCCACCGGTCTTCTGGCTTTTGTATACTTGGCTCCCTTCCCGGCATTGTGGCTTGTAATCCGCTTTTTCAGATCATTGGTCCATCCGGTATACAGAGAATCATCTTTGCATTTTAAGATATATGTATAGTTCATTTTGTCACCTCTTATCAATGTCCTCTATTTTACTCCTCTTTTGTGCTCCAAATCAAGCATCGTTATGGAAAATAAAAAGGGATACGAAACATTTTATTTTTCGCACCCCCTGACTGTTATTCCATATATACTGCCGGATCTTTCGCTTCTCCGTCTTTTGTCACCTCGAAATAAAGATTTGGACCTTCTACGCTATAGTATTTTGTCGGTTCACTTAAATATCCTACAGTCTGTCCCTGTGCCACAAAATCCCCAATTGCAAGCGGCACATCTTTGAGCTGCCCGTAAACTGCACTGTAACCGTTTCCCATATCCAGTGTGACTGTCACTCCTGTCTGTGCAGTTTCTTCAATGTTGGTTACGATTCCGTCTGCAGAAGCTCCTATCATTTCTCCGGCTTCTCCTGCGATAATCATTGCAGGATTATACTTGTACTGTTCCAGTGTCTGAAAAAATACCGTCTTATCCATGCTGTATCCAAGGATCACACTTCCACTTGCCGGCCATGCAAGTGTACTGTTCTCATCAAAATAAACTTGTTTTGCCGGTGCCGCTGTCTGTGTCTCTGTCTCTGCGCCCTCATTCGTACCTGTCTCTGATTCATTTTCTGCGGATGTATCTTCTTCGGCCTGCGGCAGAACAATATCATTGGTATTGGTTGTTCTGGTCTCTTCTGTAACGGTGTTGTTTTTTGCAAGCTGACTTCCCGCTGCTCTTCGATGATAGCTGTTGTATACAACGGCTCCCACGACAGATACTACAACGACGAAACAGATCACAATCGCAACTGACATTCCTTTACTTTTTAAGGAAGGCTTTTCATTGTTATTCATATTCATCACCTCTGGCTATATTTTTGCCAGAAGCACTGCTGTTTATTCTGGTTTTTCCAAAATTTCTTCGGAGTTTGTGATCGTTGTTCCCTCAAAGAAGAATTCCAGAATCTCTTTATAATTTTGACCGTTTTTCGCCAGTTCATTTGCCGTCCACTGGCTCATCCCAAGTCCGTGCCCTTTTCCCATTGTGGTGATTTTGAGTCCTCCTGATTCTTCCTGTATGGAAAATGCACTGGATGCAAGAGATAACGCATCTCGAAATTCATCTCCGCTGCAGACCGTGTTTCCAATCCGAAATTTGGAAACATATCCTGCAGAATCTTTTTCCTGGATTTCAAAATCTTCGAATTTCAGCGCTTTTTTGGCTTCTGCTTCTCCCTCTGCCGCTTCCAGGAACGACCGGCACTTTTTCTTGACCTCATCATACGAAAACTGATACACATGCATCTCATCTTCCGCCTTCACATCCTCCGGACATTCTCTTGTCGCAAGATACGGATATGTATCCCCGCCGATCACTTCTTTTCCGCTTCTTGTCTTTCCGTTACTGGATTGATGATACGGAACCCAGGCATAAGAACCCTGATAAAAAAGCACTTGTGTCTCTGTTTCATCCAGCACCTCACTTAATTTCTTATAATACTTTTCAAAATTTTCAGCTCCCCATTTTTTCTTCAATTCTTCCGGTGTCAGATATGCCTCTTTGAACACAACATCCTGTGCAGCCTGCTGATACAGCATGGTACGAATTACTACTGCCTGTGCCTTCAGCGCCTCTTTTTCATAGGATGCAGGCATTGTTTTCCCTAAAATTCCCATCATGTATTCTGTCCACGGAACCGTCCTTACAGTCTTCTCACCATCCGGATCTTCTGTTTCTGTCTGAACACACGTTTCCTGCGACATTCCCAGTACATCGATTCCGTTTACAAAAACTGTGACTACATAGGGAAGCAATAACAGGATTGTCAAAAACGCTCCCGCTGATTTTAGTTTTTGATGTTTTATCTTCATAAAAAACCTCCATGATGCAGTATATGCACCATGGAGGTCTGATATCCTTTTATTCTTCTGCAGATGGTTTGTCATCTGTTTTCGGTTCTTCTTTTGTCCCGCCATACGTATAGCTGGAAGTCATCTGCTCATGCTCCGGTCTTGGCGGTTCTTCCACCCTGCGGTATTCTCCCGGGATGATCTCTTCGTCTACTTTCTTAAACTCTCCGTCTACCGGATCCGCTGTATTCTGATCTTCTGCAGGCGTTTCCTCCTGCTTCGGCGCAGGAGCAGCCGGTATCTCTTCCGATGTCTGCCGCGGCATCTCAGGTGCCGGCGCGATCGGCGGAGGTGTTGTCATAAACGGTGTTCCCAGATCCGGTTCTTTTCCCGGATTATACGGACGATTCCGCATCACAAACAGACAAATGGATTCATACAGCGGAAGTAATACTCCCAGAACCGCATGTGCAACTGCCATTCCCGGTGTTGTAAATTTCTCATAAATCTGACGGTTTACAAGAATTCGAAGCACACTGTAGACTGCATTGTACACTGTAAAAAATACAATGACGATAACTGTCACGATAATGATTCCTGTCACTGCGCCAAAGCTAAAGCCGCCGTAAGATGAGAAAACCACACCAAATCCAAGCACTACCCATATGACCACATACAGGATACCGGTAACGATGGAAGAAATAAATGGCAGTACGATCAGCCAGATTCCCGGATTCTTGATCTGTTTATTTTTCAGATGTACCGTTCCGCCAAGCTCTCCCTGAAGGTACGTTCTGGCAAATGGTACAAACGCCAGCCATGGATAATCCATTCCTTCTCTTTTTGCCATGTTGTACATTCCGATTCCGCGGAAAATATAGTTTACGACCGCAACGGTCAGTCCAACCAGTAATATGATCAGATAAAACATCAAAATTCCTGTCAGAATACTGCCTCCCACCTCATGAGTGGACGGAGTATCATAATACCCAAACTCTTCGTATGGTATTTCACTGTAAAATCCCATAGGCTTCCTCCTATTCTTCTGCCGGTTCTACAACAACCTTCTCCAGTTTCCAGATATCCGTTACATACTCTTCGATCGTTCTGTCGGAAGTAAATTTTCCACTGCAGGCAGTGTTCATCATCGCCATTTTAGACCATCTGTCCTTATCTTTGTATGCTTCTTCTACTTTCTTCTGTGCTTCCGCATAGGAACGGAAATCTTTCAAAATAAAGTACGTATCTGCTCTGTCTGTACACTGTGTATTCAAAAGTGAGTTATACAGATCCTTGTACATCTCATGATCCCCATTTGCGTAGGTACCATCCATCAGCTGATCCACAACTCGCTTAATCTCCCAGTCATTGAAATAAATCTCTGTCGGATTGTATCCACCGTGATTTTCATAGTTGATAACTTCTTCTGAACTGAGTCCGAAGATAAATGCATTTTCAATGCCGACTTCATCCACAATCTCTACGTTGGCTCCGTCCATCGTACCCAATGTCGGCGCACCGTTGAGCATGAATTTCATATTTCCGGTACCGGAAGCTTCTTTGGAAGCTGTAGAAATCTGCTCACTGACATCTGCTGCCGCAAATAAAAGCTCTGCGTTGGATACACGGTAATCTTCGATAAATACAACTTTTAATTTGCCATTGATGCTTCTGTCATTATTGACTACATCTGCTACGGAGTTGATCAGTTTGATCGTCTCTTTTGCACGTTTATATCCGGCCGCTGCTTTTGCTCCGAAAATAAAGGTTCTCGGATAGAAGCTCACCTCCGGATGTTCTTTGATCTGATTGTACAGATACATTACATGCATGATATTTAACAACTGACGTTTGTACTCATGAAGACGTTTTACCTGTACATCAAAAATTGAATTCGGATCTACTTCAATTCCGTTGTGTTTTTTGATATACGCTGCCAAACGGACTTTGTTGCGGTATTTGATCTCCATGAACTCTTTTCTCGCCTGCTCATCATCTACATAGGCTTTCAGCTTTCCGATCTGGGCAAGATCAGTGATCCAGCCGTCTCCGATCTTATCCGTGATCCAGTCTGCAAGCAGCTGATTTCCGTGAAGCAAAAATCTTCTCTGCGTGATTCCATTCGTCTTGTTATTAAATTTCTCCGGCATCATCTCATAGAAGTCTTTTAACTCTTGGTGTTTGAGGATCTCCGTATGGAGCTTTGCAACACCATTGACAGAATATCCTGCAATGATCGCCATATGTGCCATTCTTACCTGACCATCATAGAGAATTGCCATCTTGCGTACCTTCTCTTCATTTCCAGGATATTTTGCACGCACCTCAATCAGGAATCTTCTGTCAATCTCCTGTACGATCTGATAAATACGCGGAAGTAGTCTGGAGAACAGATCAATCGGCCATTTTTCCAAAGCTTCTGACATAATCGTATGGTTCGTATATGCACAGGTCTTTGTTGTCACATCCCATGCTTCCTCCCATGTGAGCCCTTCCTGATCGATGAGAAGACGCATCAGCTCCGGCACTGCCACGGTCGGGTGGGTATCATTCATCTGAATCGCTACCTTTTCGTAGAGTTTACGCACATCACTGTGTTTCTTTTTATACTTTTCAAGCATTGTCTGCAAGCTTGCGGAAATAAAGAAATACTGCTGTTTCAGACGAAGCTCTTTTCCTGCATAGTGATTGTCATTCGGATACAATACATCTACGATCAGTTTTGCAAGATTCTCCTGCTCTACGGATTTGTGATAATCTCCTCTGTCAAATGCGTCCAGCTGGAAATCTGTGATCGCCTTTGCATCCCACACACGCAGTGTATTGACTACGTGATTACCGTATCCCACGATCGGCATATCATATGGGATTGCAAGTACGGATTCATAATTTTCCTGTACAAAGATATCTTTTCCTGTCTCCGGATCTTTGTCAAAATGTACATTTCCTCCGAAGCGCACTTCTTTTGCATATTCCTCGCGGCGCAGCTCAAACGGATTTCCTTCTTTGAGCCAGTTATCAGGTGTCTCCACCTGATAACCATTTTCTATTTTCTGCTTAAACATTCCATAGCGGTAACGGATTCCACATCCGTATGCCGGATAATTCAAAGTGGACAATGAATCCAGAAAACATGCTGCAAGTCTTCCGAGTCCTCCGTTTCCAAGTGCTGCGTCCGGCTCTTCATCCTCAACAACGTTCAGATCGATGTCCATCTCTTCCAGTGCTTCTTTGACCTCTTTGTATGCTGTCATATTGATCAGGTTATTGCCAAGCGCACGTCCCATCAGAAACTCCATGGACATATAGTAGACGGTCTTTGCATCTGCTTCATCATAAGCCTTCTGCGTAGCGATCCAGTCATCCATAATAATATCTTTTACGGCATAGGAAACTGCCTGAAATATCTGCTGTGGAGATGCTTCAGCAATATTTTTCCGATACAGAGTCCTTACATTTTCCCTGACTGCCTCTTTAAATGTTTCCTTTTCAAAACGTTTGCTGTACATGTCGACTATCTCCCTTCTTTTTCGACTCCCATGAAAACAGCTTCTCCATTAATCTTCCATTCTTTTACGAATCCGGCCGGCTCTGCTTTTTCTGCAGAAACTGCCAGAACCTCAGAACAGATCTGTGTACCGTTCGCTGCGAAGACTGCCTCTGCCTTTTCGCTTCCTTTGTAGGTCACTTTGATCTTATCCATCACTTCAAATCCGGCTTCTTTTCTCATTGTCTGGATCTTACTGATGATCTCTCTTACAAATCCTTCCTCCAGAAGCTCTTCTGTCAGATTTGTATCCAGAACAACTGTGATTCCATTGTCATTTTCAGAAACATATCCTTCAATCTGTGCAGTATCGATCAACAAATCTTCTTTGAACAGTGTTACTTCCTGTCCGTTAATATCCAGTTTCAGAGAACCTGTTTCGTTAATCTCATCCATTGCTGCATTGCCATCGAGCTGGTCTAACGCAGCTTTGATTCCACCCAACATTTTACCATATTTTGGTCCGACTGTCTTTAACTGTGGTTTAAAACTATAAGAAGTAAAGTCTCTTACATCATCTGTAAATTTTACATTTTTTACATTCAGCTCATCTGCCACGATCTCCTGATAAAATTCCGGCAGATCGAATCCTGCTTTCACGAACATCTGTCCGATCGGCTGACGGTTTTTGATGTTGGATGCGTTACGGCATGCACGGCCCATGACAACCAGTTTTAATACATTGTCCATATCTGCTTCCAGTTTTTCATCGATCAGTTCGTTCTGAACCTCCGGATAATCACAAAGGTGGATACTTTCCGGAGCGGATGCATCAACACTCTTCACCAGGTTCTGGTAGATTTCTTCTGTCATGAACGGAATCATCGGCGCAGCAACTTTCGATACTGTCACAAGCGCAGTGTACAATGTCATGTACGCATTGATCTTATCCTGTTCCATTCCTTTTGCCCAGAAACGCTCACGGCTTCTTCTGACATACCAGTTACTCATGTCATCCACGAAATCCTGCAGTGCTCTTGCACTTTCCGGAATTCTGTAGTTTGCCAGATGCTCATCCACTGTTTTTGTCAGTGTATTCAGTTTGGACAGAAGCCATTTATCCATGACTCCTAATTTATCATATTCCAGTGTATATTTTGTTGCGTCAAATCCATCAATATTTGCATACAGTACGAAGAATGCGTATGTGTTCCACAGAGTTCCCATGAATTTACGCTGTCCTTCTACAACTGCTTTTCCGTGGAAACGGTTTGGAAGCCATGGTGCACTGTTGCTGTAGAAGTACCAGCGGATCGCATCTGCTCCGTATGTCTCCAGTGCGTCAAATGGATCGACCGCGTTTCCTTTGGACTTACTCATCTTCTGTCCGTTCTCATCCTGCACATGTCCAAGAACGATAACATTCTTGTATGGAGCTTTGTTGAACAGCAATGTAGAAATCGCAAGCAGAGAGTAGAACCATCCTCTTGTCTGGTCTACCGCCTCGGAAATAAAGTCTGCCGGGAACTGCTGTTTGAACAAATCTTCGTTCTCAAACGGATAGTGGTGCTGTGCAAACGGCATGGAACCACTGTCAAACCAGCAGTCGATCACTTCCGGTACACGGTGCATCTGTTTTCCACACTCTGGACAAGTAATCGTCACATCGTCGATGTATGGACGATGCAGTTCAATATCATCCGGACAGTTGTCAGACATTTCTTTTAATTCTGCAATACTTCCGATAGAGTGCATGTGTCCGCATTCACACTCCCAAATATTCAGCGGTGTACCCCAGTAACGGTTACGGCTGATTCCCCAGTCCTGAACATTCTCAAGCCAGTCTCCGAAACGTCCTTTTCCAATACTTTCCGGAATCCAGTTGATCGTGTTGTTATTTGCGATCAGGTCATCTTTTACAGCCGTCATTTTGATGAACCAGGACTCACGTGCGTAGTAGATCAGCGGAGTATCACATCTCCAGCAGTGCGGATAGCTGTGCTCAAATTTCGGAGCGTCAAAGAGAAGCCCTCTCTCATCCAAATCTTTGAGTACCATCGGATCTGCTTTTTTCACAAATACTCCTGCAAACGGAGTCTCTGCTGCCATATCACCTTTTTCATCAACAAGCTGTACAAACGGGAGCTCGTAATTTCTTCCGACATTCGCATCGTCTTCACCAAATGCAGGCGCAATGTGAACCACTCCGGTACCGTCTGTCAGTGTAACGTAATTATCACATGTCACATAAAATGCTTTTTTGTGCTGTTTCTCTGCACTGTCAGCTGCACACTGGTACAATGGCTCATACTCTTTGTATTCCAGATCTTTTCCTACATATGTCTCCAGAACCTCATAAGCAGGTGTTCCTTCTTCTGCAAGCTTTCCAAGAACCGTATCAAGAAGCGCCTCTGCCATGTAATATACATAACCGTCTGCTGCTTTTACTTTTACATAAGTCTCACTTGGATTTACACAAAGCGCCAGGTTTGACGGCAGTGTCCAAGGAGTTGTTGTCCATGCCAGAATGTATGCGTCTTCGTCTTTTACCTTAAATCTTACGATTGCGGAACGCTCTTTCACATCCTTGTATCCCTGTGCCACTTCCTGTGCAGACAACGGAGTTCCGCAGCGAGGGCAGTAAGGTACAATCTTAAATCCTTTGTAGAGGAGCTTTTTGTCCCAGATCTGTTTCAATGCCCACCACTCGGATTCGATAAAATTATTGTCGTATGTTACATAAGGATGCTCCATATCTGCCCAGAATCCAACCGTGCTGGAGAAATCCTCCCACATTCCTTTGTATTTCCATACGCTCTCTTTACATTTGTCGATAAACGGCTCCAATCCGTATCCTTCAATCTGATCTTTTCCGTCCAGACCAAGCAGCTTTTCTACTTCCAGCTCTACCGGCAGACCATGGGTATCCCATCCTGCTTTACGAGGAACCTTATATCCCTTCATTGTGCGGTATCTCGGGATCATATCTTTGATAACACGTGTCAGAACGTGACCAATATGCGGTTTTCCGTTTGCTGTCGGAGGTCCGTCATAAAAGGTGTACTCCGGACATCCTTCTTTTTCCTCCATACTTTTCTGGAAGATATCATGCTCTTTCCAGAATGCTTCAACTTCTTTTTCACGTCCTACGAAATTCATATCCGTGGAAACTTTCTTGTACATAGCGCTTTTCCTTTCTCTTTCATCATGATAAAGTTACTGTTTATGCTGCACAGGAACTGATGCTGTCTTTCTGTTATAAAAAAAGACCTCCATCCTGTAATAGGACGAAAGTCTGTAACCTTTACGTTAACCACCTGTTACAACATACTTAGATATCAGATGCAATATCCGTTATATGCGTTCCTTTAACGGCGGAACCCCGTCAGCCTTTACTTCTTTACGGTTCAAGGACTGCAGCTCGAAAGTGATCTTCGGAAAAATCCTACTGATACCGGTCTTCCACCACCGCCGGCTCGCTGAAATGTTCGGAAAAATCCTACTCTCTTTGTCATCGCTTTTACTTATTAAAACACAAAATTATTATAAGAAGAAACCCGACAATAGTCAAGAGGTTCCTGGACTTTTCTGTCGCTTCTCATTTTATCTGTATATAGAAAAAAACAACACCAACCGGTGCTGCCTCTCATTCCATCTGTATTTCCTATACCTTCAAAACTGCATACAAAGAATCATCCTTTTTCCTATCACCTTGCTTGGTTATGCCCTCGACCTATTAGTAACAGTCAGCTCCATGTGTTACCACACTTCCACCTCTGCCCTATCTACCTCGT
>SKEX01000397.1_pt1 | contig 34957 bp, 36 predicted proteins | sample 4841451 | NCBI WGS metagenome assembly SKEX01 (sample SAMN11008798, study PRJNA524170) | human gut metagenome | isolation source: fecal sample from pouch patient p38, | place: Israel: Tel-Aviv | reverse complement strand
GATGGTGAAAGGTGTAATTGACAGAACGGTAGTTTTTGATGAATTAGTAAAGAATTTTATAGAGAAAAATCCTGATTGTACGGTGGTTAATATTGCCTGTGGTCTGGATACGAGATTTTATCGTATGGATAATGGTAAAATTACATGGTACAATCTGGACCTGCCAGAAACGATAGCAATCCGCAATCAGATTTTCGAGGAATCAGGACGTGTTTCTACGATAGGAATTTCTGCACTTGACCCTGCATGGTCAAAAGAAGTAAAAGTGCGGGGGAAAATGCTTTTTATCATTGAAGGATTATCAATGTATCTGACAGCAGAAGAAAACGGTAAGATATTAAAAATAATAAAGGACAACTTTGATAATGCCTGTATTCTTATGGAATGTCTGGCAAAGGCATGGGTAAAGAAAGAAGGAACAGAAAAATCCATACAGCAAACAGGCTCAAAATTTGTCTTCGGTGCAGATCATTTTGAAGACCTTGGGAATATGACAACAGGGTATCATAAAATAAAAGATGATAATATTCTTCGTGGCATGGAGTTATTTTCATCTGCATACAGACTTTTGGCGTTATTACCTATTGCAAAAAAGGTTACGCAGAAGATTCTGATATTTGAAAAGGACGAACAAAGCATGTGAAAGAATCTTTATACGTGAATGTAAAACCACACGTCTGATGTTAAAATTGGAATTTGACGGAGTAATAGATATGAAAATCCGAGAAGTGAATGAGAATAAAAAGCAATTTATAGCATTATTGTTATTAGCTGATGAGCAGGAAAATATGATTGATCACTATCTTGAAAAAGGTACTATGTATGTACTTGAAGATGGTAATGTAAAAGCTGAATGTGTCGTTACTGATGAAGATCATGGAATACTTGAAATTAAAAATATTGCAGTTGATCCTCAGAATCAAGGACAGGGCTATGGGAAAGCATTGATTGACTTCCTTGTAAGTAAATATGCAGATGAATATTCTATTTTGCAGGTTGGAACAGGTGACAGCCCGTTGACCGTACCGTTTTATGAAAAATGCGGATTTGTCCGATCTCACAATATTCCGAATTTCTTTACGGACAATTATGACCACCCAATTTATGAGTGTGGTGTACAGTTAATAGATATGGTATATTTGCAAAGATGTTTATAACTTCCGGTTTGCGTATGATGGCAGATGAGAAGATTAAAAATTCCAATGAACTTGAGTTTGCTGTATTTTGCATTGAAAATGTTGCGGCAAAGCTGGGTGTGGATGCAGAATGTGTCTATCAGGCATTTACCCAAAAGAGTGATATTTTTAACGGTTATATTGTGCCGGAATATGAAGTATTGCATACTCAGATCCGGGAATATATCGTAGATGACCTCCTTGATGTGATGAAGGAAAGAAATGTGGAAATTACGCATTCTAATAAAAATGATCAAAACGAACACTCATCTGCCATGACGGCAAATCCGATTTTACTTCAGAAAAAATATAGCCGCGTCATTGAGTGTTTTGCAAAACAGCATGGACTTTCACTGGATGCGGCGTTGGATTTTTTCTATCGCTCCGAGGTTTATCAGTTGATCCGTGATGGTGTATCGGTCTTGCAGGAGAATCGAAGAATGTAGAGTTCAAAGAGAACCTGCCGGAGAAAAGTATCAAATATATAAAGTCTGTGGTTGCCTTTGCAAATGGAACCGGAGGAAAAATCATTTTCGGAATTGCCGATAAAACCAGAGAGGTTGTCGGTTTTGACAAGGAAGATGTATTCACGAAAATGGATGCCATTGCCAATGCTGTATCAGACAGCTGTGAACCGGCAATCATTCCGGATATCACTTTACAGACGGTTGGTTGTAAAACTGTTATTGTGGTAGAGATTTTTGAGGGCAGACAGCAGTTGCGCTCCTGGGGCATTTTGATTGAGCGTGATGGAAAAGAGTATCCGTCTAATGCTTTTGCTATTTTGACTGGCAACAGAGGACTTCATGTTGCAACACAATGTGGTGTGTTCAAAGGTACAACGAAAGCAGTATTTGTTGACCGTAGAGAATATACCGGTCCGCTTTGGGAGCAGATAGATGAAGCATTTCAGTTTGTTTTGAGAAATATTCATTTGGGTGCTACCATTGTGGGAATTTATCGGCAGGATGTTTATTTTGAGAATTTCTATGACGGTATTTTACAGGTAGCAAATATGCAGAAATTCTTCAAAGAACATTCTGATGGATTCCATACTGCAGAGGCCAAAGGCATCTGGAAGGAATATACGGAAAGTTATTATCGGATGGATACCTATTACAGGTTGTTCCATCTGAGTTTCCAAAAGAGCCTGGAGATTTCTGCTTTATACCCACTGGTTTTTAGAACTTTTATGTGACAAATACTATTGACTGTGATATTATGGAGATGATATAAGCGAAAATGACTTTTGCGGAAATGAAAGTATCTTCATTTTTTATTTACAAATATGTTTTTTGATGGAATTGTATGTTTGCCAAATTGATAATTAGTATTTTCCCCTAATACATATACAATGAAGATATGTAGTAGAGGAAATGAAGTATAGTCACTTGCAGATAGAGAAGCATATTGCGGATAAAATAACATCTTTATGTGAAAAGAGTGATATCAGTAAATACAGATTATCGCAGTTTTTTCAGGAAGGTAATTCAGAGAATCTGACAGAAAAACAGAAAGAAGTTCTAGGGATATGGAACGATCTGAACGCAAATGAGCAGGAAACAGTAATGTCAATGCTTCGTGGACTTCGGAAGTAGAAGAACAGTTCGAGTATATATATCGGCTGTTCTTTTTTTGTTTTCAGGCGTTAAAACGGTAATGTTTTCTTGTGTACAGTAGAGCGCTGTAGTATAATAAAACCAGTTTTTGGCATAAGTTTAAAAGCTATAATAAGGAAATCGGCAAACCAGATGAAAGTCTGGGACGCAAAGCTACAGGGCCTGTAAAATGGCAGCCAGTTGCATAAAATGAGGTGCACTGTTTGTCTGACAGTGCTTTTTTGTGGTGTTATTGTTACTGTTCACATGCCACTATTCCGCGAGGCGTTTTGGCATGTATATGCCAAAATCCCGAGACATACAGCGCGAATTTATGCGATTAGCATAAATTCTGTGCATCGCGAAGCGTGTTACTGGGCACGGAGTGAACAGTAACGTGTTATTTCATAGGCGTAACTATAATAATTTTACTGGGAGAGAGAAAAGTATGAAAATGAATAAATCAGTATTGCAAAGAAGTATCATTTTTATATTGTGCAGCTGCATCCTTTTTTCAATCTGTCCGGTTTATGCTTTTGCAGCAGAAAATCAGAAAGAGAAAATTGTCAGGATTGGTGTACCGGATGATACATATGATAAGATAAATGAAAATGGAAAAAGAAGCGGATACGGCTATGAATATCTGCAGAAAATCGCAGGTTATACTGGGTGGAACTATGAATATGTAGATTGTACATGGGAAAATTGTTTCGACAAATTAAAAAATGATGAGCTGGATATGATAGAAGGAATCTCTTATACGGAGGAACGGGCAGAGACTATGCTTTTTTCCGCTATTCCAATGGGAGACGAAAGATATTATGTCTATGTAAAACCCGATCATACAGACATCTCATCCTCTGACGCTGCATCTTTCAATGGGAAAAGGATTGGGGTGCTTATGGGTTACCTGTCGGAAATGGTATTGAACGAGTGGGAAAAGAAATATGATCTGCATACACAGCATGTCAATGTTTCAAATAATGAAGATGCTTTGAAGAAAATTGCAGACGGAGAAACTGACGCTTTTGTATCGTTAGAGGATTCCCGTCTGGATGGGTACGGAATGGTGGCCTTAACGAATCTCGGAAGTTCAAAAATATATTTTGCGATTGGCCAGAGTCATTCTGATTTAAAGACAGAGCTGGATAATGCTATGAGAAGGATCACAGATGATGATCCTTATTATGCAGATGAACTGCATAAGCAGTTTCTGTCAGTGGACAGTGTATATTTTCTGACGGGAGAAGAACAAAAATGGCTGTCAGAGCATGGAGAAATCAAAATCGGTTATTTGATAAACGATGGCGGGGTCAGTACTCTTGATACAGAAACCGGAAAAGTGAGCGGCCTGATCACGGATTATATCCAGCTTGCACAAAACTGCCTGAAAGGGCAGACTTTGAAATTTAATATCAAGGGGTATGATTCACAAAAGGATATGCAAAAAGCGTTGCATGATGGAGAAATTGATATGATTTTTCATGTGATGCAAAATACGAATGCTGCCGAAGACCTGGGCTATGATATGACAGATACTGTCTGGAAGTATAATATGGCGGCTGTAACGGTTAAAAAGAGTTTTGATGAAAATGCTGAAAATACGGTTGCGATACCAAGAGAAGACAGTGATTTGAAGTCTTATGTTTCCTACAATTATCCACAGTGGCATACTTTACAATTGGTTTTAAAACAGAAAATGCTGTAAGACAATTCTTTGTGTTGTGTTTCTGGCAGCCCCGGTCAGGGCGGCAGATTCAGATGAAGATATTGATGCGGCAGTGCAATTTTATTAAATCAGGAGGTTGACAAGGAGATGTATAGAGAAATATATTTGACAGACAGACAGACAGACAGACAGACAGACAGACAGACAGACAGACAGGAGATTTAATATGATTTCGAGAGCAAAGGAATATGTGTCAGTATTACTGGCTTTTGTATGCGTGTGTATGATATTTTCTCCCCAGACTGCATATGCAGCCGAGGACAGTTCGCAGCATGAAACTGTCAAAGTCGGTTTCTTTGCCATGGATGGATACCATATGATGGATGAAGAGGGGAACCGCAGCGGTTATGGCTATGATTTCCTCCGGTTGATGGCTCGTTATTGGGATGTAGATTACGAATATGTCGGATATGATAAGAGCTGGGATGATATGCAGCAGATGCTTGAAGATGGCGAGATTGACATGGTAACATCTGCCCGCAAAACACCGGACAGAGAAGAAAAGTTTGATTTTTCACGTCCGATCGGAACCAATTATGGGATGCTGACCGTCCGCAGTGACAACAGCACGATTGTGGACGGCAATTACAGCACTTACAACGGTATGCGTGTGGCGCTTTTGAACGGAAACACCCGGAATGAAGAGTTTGCGGATTTTGCAGACGACAAAGGATTTACATATGTTCCATCTTATTTTGATACGACCACAGAAATGGATGAAGCCCTTCAGAGCGAAAAAGTTGATGCGATTGTTACCAGTTCTCTGAGAAAAACAAACAATGAGCGAATCGTGGAGAAATTTGGCAGCAGCGATTTCTATGTCATTGTTAAAAAGGGCAATACAGAATTGCTGAATGAGATCAATTATGCGATCGATCAGATGAATGCGGTTGAGGGTGACTGGAAAACGACGCTTTACAATAAAAATTATGAAAGCATAGAAACTAAGAATCTGGAATATACGGAGAAAGAAAAAAGTATTATTTCACAGTATTCCAAGGACAACCCGCTTCATGTTCTGTGTGATCCGACCCGTTATCCATATTCTTATAATGAAAATGGTGAGATGAAGGGTATTATCCCGGATTACTTCCGGAAAATTGCAGACTATGCCGGGATTTCCTATGAGTTTCTTACACCTGCTACCAGAGATGAGTATATTGCTTATCAGAAAAATACGGAAACCACAGATATGAGCATCGATGCACGCCTGGAAACAGATAACTATGCTGAGACGAAAAAATGGGGGATTACTGCACCTTTCATTACGATGCAGCTGGCAAGGGTGACACGGCGTGACTTTGATGGAAAAATTAATGTTGTTGCTACTGTTGACCAGACAGCATCAAATTCAATTGAAGATGCAATGGCACCCGGTGCAGAAAAACTGATGTGCAGTACCCGACAGGAAATGATGGAAGCTGTCCGTGAGGGTAAAGCAGATGCTGCCTTCGTCTACTATTACATGGCACAGGCGTTTGTGAACAGTGACACTACGGGCACCATGACATATACTCTGCTGGAACAGCCTACATTCACCTACCGCATGGTAATTTCATCAACTGAGAACCATGCGCTGGCTGGTATTCTGACGAAAGCAATGTATGCCATGCCCCAAAATCTTGTTGAAGATCTTGCGGCAAAGTATACCGCATACAAAGCAACAGAGCTGACATTTGCTGACTGGATCCGTCTGCATCCTGGTGCTACTGTTTTGGCTCTTCTTATTTTTGGATGGCTGCTGACTGCTATGGCTGTGATCATGGTACGTCTCAATGCAAGAAAAAAAGCTCAGAAGGCGGCCCAGGAGAAAGCTGAGGAAATGGCGGAACTGGCAGAGCATGCACAGGCTGCAAACAAGGCAAAAACAGCATTTCTGTCACATATGTCCCATGATATGAGGACACCGATGAATGCAATCATAGGATTTACCGGTATTGCAATGAAAAACAATCCGTCGGACGAAGTGAAAAATTATCTGGAAAAGATTGACGAAAGCTCAGAGCATTTACTGTCGCTGATCAATGATATATTAGATCTGACCCGCATCGAAAGTGGAAAAGTGAATTACAATCCGGTACCGGCGGATGTGAAAAACATTACAGATTCTGCATTGGATATTACAAAAGGCTTTCTTACGAACAGGGATATCAACTTTAAGATTCAGCGTGAAGAAGCAAAGATTCCAAATGTACTTGTGGATCCTGCACGCCTGCGTGATGTGCTGGTCAATATTCTGAGCAATGCCGTGAAATTCACTCCGGATGGAGGGACGATTACATTTGAAGCCCGGTGTCAGGAAAAGGGCGGGGATGGATATATAAATATGCGTTACCGCATTTCGGATACTGGTATTGGCATGAGTGAGGAATTTACAAAAGAAGTTTTTGAGGAATTTGCACAGGAAGATTCCGGTGTGAGAACGCAGTACCATGGAGTTGGACTGGGGATGGCTATCGTAAAGAAGTATGTAGATATGATGGGTGGAACCATTTCCGTGCAGAGTAAAAAGCATGAGGGAACCACATTTACTGTGGATATTCCTTTGGAAATTACAGATAAGGAATGTAATAAGTCAGACACAGGTATTTCTGAAAAGGTGAATCTTACAGGTGTGAATGTCCTTCTTGCAGAGGATAATGAACTAAATGCAGAGATTGCTGCCGTGCAGTTGGAAGAGTTCGGGATGAATGTAGAAAGAGCTGTGGATGGAAAGAATGCTGTTGAGATTTTCAGAAATCATCCGAAAGGTACATTTGATGTAATCCTGATGGATGTCATGATGCCTGAAATGAATGGTTATGAAGCGACAAAAGCAATCAGGGCAATGAATGACAGACCGGATGGAAAAAACATTCCTATTATAGCAATGACAGCTAATTCATTTGCAGAAGATGTTCAGGCATCACTGGATGCAGGAATGAACGCACATTTGTCAAAGCCGATTGTGATTGATGAAGTTATAAAAACGATTATAAGGTATGTATATAATTGATTAGCAGAGGTTCATGAATTAGTGGAATACAATTGACAGGAGGACTAAAATATGACAATGCGAGAGTGCTATGAAGCTATTGGAGGAAACTATAAAGCTGTCCTGGGACGCCTTCACAGCGAAGCACTGATTCGGAGATTTACATTAAAGTTCCTTGAAGACCAGAGTTATCTACAGTTAAAACAGGCATTGGAAAATAAAAATTATGAAGATGCTTTCCGCGGTGCACACACACTGAAAGGGGTTTGCCAGAATCTTTCTTTTGACCATCTGTATGAGGTTAGTAACGAGTTAACAGAACTTTTGAGAGATAGGACCGGAGAGCAGCCGGGGATACCAGAGGCAGTGGAAAAAGTAACAGAAGTATATGAGATGACGATTGAAGAAATTAAGAAGGGACTGTAGCATTAAGTGATGCGACATGACTTTCTGCCTTGAATCAAGTGCTTGGAAGATCATAAAAAAAACGTATTGACATTAAGCAGTACGACTAATGAGAATAAAGTTTTTATCAGGATCAGCCATTTATCGGTTTTCCGCATTTGGTAGTTCTAACTCCCAAGAAAGAAATTATCTGTGAGTTCAATAAATTTATTGGACTATATTTTGTAGGGGCAATTCAAAAGGCGAAAAGAGGGAGATATAATTACAACTCGAAGCTTAATAATAAAGAGATTAAGAAATTGATGATATCTGTACCGGTTACAAATGGGAATGAAATTGATTGTAAATATATGGAAAATACCGTCAGAGAAATGATGAGTGAGAAGATAGCACAGCTGATTACAGAGATGAACCGGTTAACTGGTACTAATCAAGAAGGAGAGGATTAATAATCCTCTCCTTCTTCAATATTATATGATTTTTTCGGAAAATTTTTTACAGTGTTGTCGATCAATGCATCTCCCATACGACTTGGATCGAATGGAATGGCAATAATTGATGTAATCTGTTCACCCTCGCACCAGTTTCGGGCTTTTTCCTTGGCATGATGAGGATATGGAGCTGTGATAAAAAGAATCTTCCTGTAGCAGGACAGATTTTGGTAGCTTATTGTTTCTACAATCAGTATCCATGTCTTCTTTTTAGCGCTGGATAATTCTATGCCAAATTGCACACTATAACATATAGAACAGGAGGAATGCTTATGACATTGGAACAGGTTGTATTGACAATGATTAATGACAAATTGCTTGATAATGGACAGATTTCCGAAAAACTGCATAGCAGTATCCAGAAAGACATTATAACCTTGAATACGTTCAATACAGTAGTCGCGAAGAATGGAGAACAGATGGACAGTTCAGGTGAATATTGCCAGAGAATCAGTTGATTGGAAAGGAATAACATGGATATTTATGCAACCCGTGAGGAACTGAAATCCCGGCAAAAAAATATATTTGATTTGAAACTGAATGTGGCGTATTATGCCCGAGTCAGTACAGATAAGGATGAACAGAAAACCTCTATTGAGCATCAGTGGACTTTTTTTGAACAACTGATTTCAGATGTAAAGAATTGGACGCTTGTAGATGGTTATATAGATGAAGGAATTTCAGGTATTACAGTAACCCACAGAGAGGAATTCCAGAGAATGCTTCAGGATGCAAAAGCTGGAAAAATCGATCTTATCATCACTAAAGAGATTACCCGTTTTGCCCGAAACGTATTAGATAGTATACGATATACAAGAGAACTTCTGGACTGTGGAACTGCTGTCTGGTTCCGGAATGATAATATCAATACATTAGATGAGGATTCGGAACTCAGGCTGTCAATCATGTCTGGTATTGCACAGGAAGAAAGCAGAAAACTTTCAAGTCGTGTGCGTTTTGGTCATGCAAGATCCATACAGAATGGTGTGGTTCTTGGTAATTCACATATATATGGATGGGACAAGCGAAACGGAAAATTGTTTTTGAATCCTGAAGAGGCAAAAATGGTACAGCTTATTTTTGAAAAATATGCCTTAGGAAACTGGTCTACCCATTCACTGGAACAATTTTTATGGGAATGTGGATACAGAAATTATAAAGGGGGAAAGATTGACAGCCATGTAATTGCAAATATCATCCGAAACCCTAAATATAAGGGTTACTATGTGGGCGGAAAAGTAAAAATAGTTGATCTTTTTACTAAGAAACAAAAATTCTTGCCTGAAGATGAATGGGTGATGTATAAAGACGATGGTAGCCATGTCCCTGCAATTGTGGATGAAAAACTGTGGGAAGATGCAAACAGGATTCTTGAAGAAAGAAGTAAAAATATCAAATCGAAAAAAACTTCTTATAAGCAGGACAATCTTTTTACCGGCCTTGTACATTGTGCGGAAGATGGAGCTGCATATTGGTTGAAAGTCAGAACTGTCCGCGGAAAAGATGCAAAGACCTGGGTATGCAGTCATCGCATAAAACAGGGTGCAGTTTCCTGCAGATCCAAACCGGTAAAAGAAGAAATCCTGCTTGAGATGATATCGGATGTTTATAACAATCTGGCTCAAAGCAATAAAAGTATATTGCACAAATATCTGGAACTTTATGAGAAAGAGCTTAACAAAACAGAAGGAACTGAAGAAAAAATTGACAACATACAGCATGAAATAACAGTACTGGAACAGAAGAGAGATAAGTTGTTGGATTACAATATGGGCGGATACATTTCTGATACGGAATTTTTAAGCAGAAACAAGACTTTTACACAGCAGATTACAGAGAAAAAAGCGGATCTGGAGCAATTGAAAAGCATGAAACCTCTTTCAAAAACAGAATTGTTAGATCAGATGGGTAGAATACTAGACTATGCAAAAGAGTACTCCTACGTAAAGACCAAAGATATCACCAGAGCTATGATAGAAAATACAATCAGTAATATAGAAATAACTCCGGTTAATGAAAAGAAAGCAGAAGTGATGATCATATTTAAAAGTGGAAGTCTGCACAGTTCTGAGTCTGTTATTCCGGCACTGGGACAGGAAAAAACTTATACTACAGAGATAGGGTATGAGTATGTTGTGCATTCAGGGATTTCGATGTAGATATTGTACTTATATATGGAATTGTTCTGCGGAGGTTACGAAAAATAAAAAGTAGTGAATATTTTAGTTTGAAGCAATATATAAAATAGGTGTAAGACATGGCAAATACAAAAAAAAGATGGACAGCCGATGAAATCGAAATACTAAGAAGGTACTATCCCGCAGAAGGAGATCAGGTCTGTGAAAGATTATCTGGAAGAACTGCAAAAAGCTGCAGGATCCAGGCATCAAAAATGGAAATATCCAAAAATATTTCATCTTCAGCAATTGTACAGAATGATGGTAAATATATCAGGTTATGGACAGAGGCAGAAGATAAAATACTCAGAGAGTATTATGCTGCGGAGGGCAGTAATGTTCGTTTTCGCTTAAATCAGAGATCTGCAGAATCCTGTAGAGGAAGAGCTGCTGCATTAGGACTTACTTATTCCGGGGCAAACAGAAAATGGAGCAGCAATGAAGATGAAATTCTGAGAAACTATTATTCAACAGAAGGTGCTGAAGTTCAGAAAAGACTGAAGGGAAGATCAAAAGAGGCATGTAATAAAAGAGCTTCCAAATTAGGTCTCTGCACACAGGGAAGAAAAGAATGGACTGCAGAAGAAGATGAAATTATAAGAACATATTACAAAGCGGAAGGCAGGAAAGTAGCAGAACGATTGGAAGGGAGAACGATGACTGCCTGTCAGTCCAGAGCTAAGTACTTACATGTCAGATCAGACAATAACAGACTTCCATGGACACAGGAAGAGGATGCAATCATTACCCGATATTATGAAGAAAAAGGCGCCGGGTATGTGCATACTCTCATTCCTGAAAGATCTCCTCAGGCATGCAAATACAGAGCGATGATTCTGGGATTAAGCAGGAAAAACAATGATCCATGGACAAAAGCCGAAGAGAAGATACTGAAGAAATACTACCCGGTTGAGGGCAGCAATGTTTGTAAACGTCTGAATAACCGTACCAGAAATGCCTGTATCAGCAAGGCAGCCCAATTACACCTGCAATATGGACTGCCTATGTATAAAGGGCCTGTGTTGGATGAATGGATCATACTGGCAGTGAAACAGGGAATCACAAAAGTAAAACAATCTATGACATACAGTGAGATAACCTTTAAACTCAGAAAACTCCCTGAACTGTATTTGAAACTGAAATGTGATGAAACCGGGAGATTCAGGGTTTCTGAGAATTCTGTTCTTTTGGATGAAAAAGAATATGACAGACAACAGGTTGAGAATCTTGTGGTTACAATGGGGCTTCAGATAGAAGAAAACAAAATTATTTTAAACAGCAGCGAAAAAGAGATAGAAGATGATATTTTCAGACTGATAGTAGGATGTTACCTGATTTATTTCATGCATTATTTTATGGAATTGCTATAGTTGCGGAGTATTATGTACGGAAAGAAGGAAGAGTGCCGAAAAAGTGAATTCGAATTCACTTTTTTGACACTCTTCCTTTTTTCGTATCAAATATAAGAGCAGGCATCATATGCTATGATGGAATGAATCTGTGCAAACAGGATAGGCTTGATGCCTGGGGCAATCTTTGGATTGCCTTTACATAGTATCCGCTTTCAAAAAATAAAATATTTTGTGCTTTTGAAAGTGATATCTTGCATATACTATTAGCAGACAGTATAATAAGTACATCGAAGCAGTTTCAATAAATGAAAAATCTTAAACTTTTGAAAGCCAGTAACGATATGAAAATAATTACAAGAGCAAAATATCTCGATAGAATCATTGAATTGAATGGTACTTCTGACATCAAGATCATCACAGGCATTCGTCGATCCGGTAAGTCCAAGCTCATGTATTTCCTTTCAGCTTTCAGGAATATTGCCAATATTATGATGATGTTACTGATAAAGATAAGCTCTTTGATGATTACGCTATCCAGGGTGGTTTGGCAGGTTCTTACGCTTACAGAACCGAAAAAGACAGAACAAACTATATCTGGGAAGCAGAAATATGGATTATGGCAGAGTATATGAAAACATCGTTTGCATCGAGCTTCTTTGCCGTGGATACGATGTCTATGTCGGCAAGCTTTATCAAAAGGAGATCGACTTTGTTGCTCAGAGAGGCAGCGAGAAGATCTATATTCAGGTCAGCGACAACATTTCCAATCAGGAAACATTTAAGAGAGAATGCTCTCCTCTGCTTCAGATTCGAGATGCTTATCCGAAAATGATTATTGCCAGAACCAAACATCCAAAATATAGTTATGAAGGAATCGAAATTCATGATATAGCCGATTGGTTGCTACAAGAATAAACAAGGCAAAATATCTCCGTCATTCTCTTTTGAAATGATGGAGATGTTTTTATCTGAGATATAGTAGATAGAGGCATCAGTCGATAAGGTGGCTGGTGCCTTTTGTAACAATTCTGTGAGATTTTTTTTTCGGGACAGTTGAGGAAAAAGTTTAGGACAATAAGCGGGAATCCTCGGCAATTCAATTACCGAGAGGACGGGGCTCCGCGGAGTGATAAAAAGCACTGATTTCCGTCTCGTATACCTGGCAGAATGATTTCTGATATACTGATAAATTATATTAAGAATGCAGTTTGTTGATTGGAAGAAATGCGAGATATAGGCTGTTTTGATTGTTTCATTATCAAATTGACATATGATTACTGTGGAGTATAATTATAATTAAAAACACCGAAGATAAAAGACGGAGGAATTATATGAAAGCACATAAATATTGGTCAGCAGGAGCATTAATCACAATGATTGGTAGTTTTTATACTGGATATAAAGGGTTAAAATCAAGCCACAAATACTTTGCGTTAAGTTCTATACTATGTATGACAATGGCGATGCATACAGGACATAAAATGATTTCCGGGAATAGGAAGAAAATGGCGAATAAAGAGAAAGTTACAGAGAGGGAGGAATAAATAATGTTGGAAGTAGGGGTCAAGGCACCTGATTTTGAGTTGCCAGATCCAAATGGGAAAATACACAGATTATCGGATTATACAGGAAAAAAAAGTAATATTATATTTCTATCCCAAGGATAATACAGCGGGATGTACGAAACAGGCATGTGGTTTTTCCGAGAGATACCCTCAGTTTACTGAAAAAGGTGCAGTTATTCTTGGAGTCAGTAAGGATTCTGTATCCTCTCATAAGAGATTCGAGGAAAAATATGGATTGGCATTTACATTTTCAGATTATGATATTTCATTTAAAGGTATTTGCCCCAAATGTAGGGAGAAAGTAAAGGAATAGCATAATTATTGAAATGAATATTATTTAAGACTAGGATAAATTGTAAAATGCAGACAAACAAAAAAAGTAAAAACATAATAAATATTATACAGAGTTTCCTTATATTGATATTAGTAGTTCTTATTATTTTTATGATGATACAGATTAGCAGGCTGCAGGGGACAGCACGCGTAATAAATTATGCAGGTCTGGTACGTGGAGCTACACAGCGTGAAGTAAAATTAGAAATTACAGGAAACCAAAATGATGAATTAATTAAATATTTGGATGATATTCTTCTTGGATTAAGATATCAGGATGGACATTATGATCTGGTAGAACTCCATGATGAAGAATATCAGAAAAAATTGCAAATCCAGAGTGATTACTGGGATAAATTGAAAACAGAGATTGAATCGGTAAGAAACAAGGGATACGAAAATACAGACATTGTTAACATGAGTGAAATTTATTTTACGATGGCAGATGAAACTGTATCTGCCGCAGAAAGCTATTCAGAAAAGCTCGCTATAAAGATTCGCATCATAGAGCTTTTATCGGCACTTGATATGTTGAGTCTGGTGATATTGGTTATTATGCAGACTCTAAGGGCAATGCAGATGGCAATGCAAAACAGACTACTAGAACAGAAAGCATTCATAGATGCCCATACTGGGCTGCCAAATAAAAGTGCCTGTAATGAGATTTTGAATAAAAAAGATATAATTACAGATCCTACAGCATGCATAATGTTTGACTTAAATAATCTAAAAATTGTTAATGATACAAGGGGACATTCCGCAGGAGATCAGTTAATAATGAATTTTGCAAAGCTTTTGCGTAGTGTGATTCCAGAAAAGGATTTTGTTGGAAGATATGGCGGAGATGAGTTTATAGCAGTCATTTATCATACAAGCGAGGCGGAAATTAAGGAAATATTAAAATCCTTGTACAGAGAAAAAGACAGATTAAATAGTTATGAAAATCAAATACCAATCGACTATGCGTGCGGATGGGCATTATCCTCCGGTGATATGGCGTGTACAATGCAGATGCTATTGGATAATGCAGATGCTTATATGTATAAAAATAAACAATTATGCAAGAAATATAATAAGCTTTAAGCTCAGCGTAGATGAATCTTCTTAAATGAGTAATCGATAGGACCCTGTTGGAAAAACCAACAGGGTTTTTACTATGTTATTGTGTGATAATATCACGGAAATCGTTTTCTCTTTTGTTTATAATACAGTCATAAACTAAGCAATATGAGCATCCCGACTTTAGTAGTCATGAAGAATGGGAAGATTGTTCAGCGGGTTTCAGGTGCAAGACCCAAAAATGCAATTTTAGAAATGCTTTAAGCTGCGTCAATCGCATAATTGACATATGCCATAAATAAAAAGAATGTTAATGGACCATATTGGAGAGGGGCATCAGCAATTTATTATTCAGAAAATTTATCACTGTAACGAATATGCATATCTTCCCAATCCATGAACAATACATAAAATACTCTTCCGTATTGCTGGCTTTCTACGATTCTTCCATGGTCAAGTACAGAAAGGTAAGTTCCGTCAGCTTTTCGAAGATGAAAGTGAACATAGTCATTTTCATTGCCGCTGTCGATCTGTTTCCAGATGCTTGTTTCTATTTGTTGCTGCTCATCTTTGCGGATCAGATTGTGGAACCTTTTTTGAGTAAGTCTGAATAGTTCATCCATGCTTTTATAACCAGTCATATGAAGAAATTCGTGATTTGCATAAAAGAGCTCATCGTCTTTTTTGTCTGCTCTATATATGATAAATGCACCTGGAAGGTGTTCAGAGATATCCTTAAGTGCAAATCCAAGCTGTTTGCGGGCTCCTGGCTGGAGACCTTTTCGATAAGCCATACATCCATTTTTTCCATGAAGCTTTATTTCATAAAGGGCAGCATCTGCACAGCGCATGAGCTGTGAATGGCTGGATGCAAATGTTGGATATTCTGCATATCCAAGAGAAATATAAAATGCATGTTCCTCATTATGATATGAGAATATTTTTGGGAGTTTGGTGAATTGCTGTAGCTGTACATCTGCCTCTTCAAAGGTACAATTTGGTAAAAGAATGCAGAATTCATCACCACCATTTCTTCCCAGTAATGCATCAGATGGAAAAAATGCTTTCATGCTGTCGGCAAGAATCTTTAATGCTCTGTCTCCGTAACTATGTCCATAGATATCATTGATAAACTTAAAGTCATCGATATCAAGGAGCGCAGCTACAAAATGTGCTTGTGGATTTTTAGAGATCATTTTTTCTGCTAATTCATCAAATCCATAACGATTATAAATATTCGTAAGAGAATCTGTGCGTGCCAATATTTGATATTTATTCTTGTGTTCTTTTGCTACCAGCCATACCCTGGTAAGCACTGACAGAAGAAGGCTTATAGTGAGAAACATTCCGCTGATAATTATCAGTAGTGTGTTATTTCTCCATCCAGCTTTCGGAGTAATCTCAAGTTTCCAGTTTTCATGTCCTATAGTAAAAGTGTAAGAAACCGGATGATTTATTTGATCATCTGACTGATAAACTACTTTATAATCATCACTCCATGGAGTAGCTGTTTTTAAAATTTTATATTCATATCCAAAATTCAAAAGTGCACTGATTGCATCTGAAAAAATATCCGGAACACGCAGGATGACAATGGTAAATCCCCAGAAATACTCTTGTCCGCGTTTATCTTTCAGGTAGACCGGATTGCGGACGGCAATTCCATAACCGCCCTGTTTTAATTCGAAAGACCCCTGTGTAATAATTGTATGATTATCTCTTGCGTAACAGGAAATCTCTTTACGTTCTTTATCATGGAGCAGATCAATCTTACCTGCCTTATTTCCTTCAGCCGGATAAATATCTGTTACAATACCATTGGGAGCGAGCTGCATGCTTTCAATGGAATCAGACATCAGATTTTTGGCAATTGTGTCAAACTGATGAAATTCACCATTTTCACTGATTATGACCTGCTCCAAAGTATCCGTAATTTCAATTCCATCTGTAATTTCATTCTTAATGCGTTCACCGTAGGTGGTTGCGTTTAATTGTGCCATTGTGTGTCTCTGTTTTTTTTCATGGGTGTCTGTTATGTATACAATTAAACTAACAAGGCATATGCCCAGTAAAAAAATGATAAGAGGCACAAGTGTTTTCTTTTTCACTTGGTTTACCTCATTTTATTCATGGAAATTTTCATAATAAAGCATTATATCACGGAAGCCGAAAAACGGAATAAGTGTTCTGAAAAAAAGACAATATTTTTGCTTTAAAGAGTATTTTCGTTTGTAATTTGTTCTGTAAGAATTCGCTCCCTATTAAATGTTAACTAAATGACATTGAACGTCTCTTTTGGTCTCTTTTCGGTCTCTTTTTTAGAACCTTGTATTCTCAAGGTTTCTGTACTATAATGAAGCTCGTAAAGAGATTGTTATATTAAAAATAATGATTTGATTTTCTTCTGAATAATCAGATTATTTTCCATCAACGCAAAATTCAGGGAAAGTTGTTCTGATACTATTATGAAGAAAATGATCGAAGCCCAGGAAAGACAGATGTCCAGCGGATCCGGTTCTCAGGGTGGCCAGCAGTACTAAAAATGACGTTATAATATAACAGAACTTTATCGTCTGATTATGACGGAATAATTGCTTCGTAAATTATTATTACGTTCATAAAAACTATATACAAAAGAAAAAATGCCGCTTTATTTCTGTTCTATACTCTTATAGCAATGGAAATAAGGCGGCATTGTGTTGTTGTCACTTAAAAGTTGTTTCATAGAACCTGGTATGGCAGAGTTATGGTAGAACGTCTCGAGGGATTCTGCAGTGAGAATGACTGGATACGTGCTTACAATGAAATGAATGAATTTGAGAAAGAACTCAAGAACTGTGGCGCAGTTATTATTAAATTCTGGGTTCAGATTGATAAGGATACACAGCTGGAACGTTTCCGGGAAAGACAGAATAATCCGGAGAAACAGTGGAAGATCACAGATGAAGACTGGCGAAACAGAGAAAAATGGAACGCATATGAAGTTGCAGTAGATGAAATGCTTCAGAAAACGAATACTTCCTTTGCGCCATGGCATGTGCTGGAATCTGTTGACAAAAAATACGCCCGTATTAAGGCACTTAAAATCGTAATCAGTGAGATTGAGAAGGCGTTAAAAGATAAGTAGATAAAAAACTAAATTTGTCTGACCAATTCACCATAAGTACCAGAATATCAGGTTTTGCAAGGATAATTTATGGTAGATTTTAGCATATACATCCACTTCCTTTTTGAGTATAATGAAACTAAAATGATTCATTATGAATACTCAATGACATCATGGCAATGTAGGACAGGAGGAACCGAGATGATTATTACAATTGCAAGACAATGTGGAAGCGGCGGACATGAGATAGGCAGAGAACTGGCTTCCAGACTGGGAATGGAACTTTATGACAGAAAGAAACTGGAAGAAGAAGCCAGAAAGCTTGGCAAATATGATGAGAATAAAGAATTTTTCCAGGAGAAAGCGGTAAATAGTCTGCTGTACAGCATAGCGGTAAGCTATGGAGACAGCAACCCGATGGAGAGATCCTTTGAGCTTGTGCGTGAACTCACAAAAGGAAAATCAGCAGTGATCATTGGCCGTTGTTCGGGTGCGGTATATGAAAAAGATCCTGAAGCGACAACGATTTTTCTTCATGCAGACAGAGATTGCCGTATTGAGCGAATCATGAAGCGTGACAATATTTCCAAAAAAGAAGCTACGCACACGGTAAAGGAAGTGGATGAAAAAAGAGCATCATTCCATAAATTCTGCACCGGAAAAGCATGGGAAGATACCAGCCAGTATCAGTTGTCCATTGATACCGGAAAGATTGCTATTTCTGACGCAGTTGATATAATTATAAATTATATTCAGGCGAAATCAAAGTAAGTGTGGCTGTCAGAGTAACCGGTAAATGTTATAAAACATGAAATGAAACAATAAGTATATGTCGCTTTATTGATAATCATATTTTTTATGATGTCAGAAATAAAGCGACATTATTTTTATATCACAGGAAATAAGTTCAGCTGCTGTTTATGCATCGTTATCCAAGTGATTTGTAAGTCATCTGGGAAGGAAGAATTTCCAGGAAAATATTAATAAATTATGAATTGTGTATATTTTTCAAGTTTTAATTGCGTTTTATTTAGTGCTTTGTTATAATTACACTTAGAATTGCGAAGAATTGAAAGAATTCGCAAAATAAACGGGAGAATCGGAGAGGAGAAACTATGAACTTAGGTATAATCGCACATAACAGTAAAAAAGTACTAATAGAAGATTTCTGCATCGCTTATAAGAATATACTTGCCAAACATGAGGTCTACGCGACAGGTACAACGGGACGAAGAATTGAAGAAGCGACAAGCCTTCATGTGCATAAATTCCTTGCCGGCAGTATTGGTGGAGACAAGCAGTTTATGGAGATGGTAGAACGTCAGGATCTCGATATGGTCATCCTGTTCTACAACCCAGTTATGATCGATCCAAAAGAACCGGACATTACAAGTATTGTAAGAAGATGCGACCAGTACAATATTCCTGTAGCGACAAACATTGCCACTGCAGAACTTCTTATTTTAGGACTCGCAAGAGGAGACCTGGATTGGAGACTGAATCTTAAATGAGAGTAATCGCAGGAAAAGCCAGAAGGCTTAATTTAAAAACAGTTCCAGGTATGGATACAAGACCTACTACAGACAGGATTAAAGAGACTTTATTTAACATACTTCAGCCGGAACTTCTGGATTGCCGTTTCCTTGATCTTTTTTCAGGAAGTGGTGGAATTGGTATCGAAGCACTGAGCAGAGGCGCTTCTTATGCAGTATTTGTAGAGAAGAATCCAAAGGCTGCAGCATGCATCAGAGAAAATCTTACATTTACAAAACTGGCAGAAGATGGTAAACTGCTGAACATGGACGTGCTGCAGGCATTGCGTTCCCTTGAAGGAAAAGGTGCTTTCGATATAATCTTCATGGATCCGCCATATAATAACGAACTGGAACGTCAGGTGCTCGAATATCTCAAGGACAGCACAGTTGCAGATGAGAATACGCTTATTATAGTAGAGGCAGACCTTCAGACTGATTTCAGTTATGTGGAATCTCTTGGTTACAGACAGCTGCGTTCAAAAGAGTATAAGACAAATAAGCACGTATTTTTAGAACGTGCATGATGGAGTTACTGTCAGCAATAAAGTGAGCAGTGACTGTTTTTCATGCATACGTGCCAGAGGAAAGAGAGAGTAAGAAACACATGAAAATAGCAGTGTACCCAGGCAGCTTTGATCCGGCAACTTATGGTCATCTTGATGTGATAAAGAGAGCAGCAGTATCTTTTGACAAGGTGATAGTAGGTGTTTTACACAATTCTTCAAAAAGTCCGTTGTTTTCTGTAGAAGAACGTGTTAATATATTAGAAAAGGCAACTTTAGATATTCCGAATGTTGAAGTGAAACCATTTGAGGGATTGTCCGTAAATTTTGCCAGAGAGAATCATGCTCAGGTGATCATACGTGGGCTTCGTGCGGTTACTGATTTTGAATATGAGCTTCAGATGGCTCAGACGAATCGTGTGCTTGCACCGGATGTAGATACTGTATTTCTGACTACAAGTCTGGAATATGCTTATTTAAGCTCTACGATATTGAAAGAAGTTGCTCATTTTGGCGGCGACCTGAGTAAATTTGCACCAAGAGAAATAACTGATGCAGTCATTGAGAAGCTTCATCGCACAGCAGATGACAAATAGGTTATTGTTCATATACGAAAGGACAGTAACACAAATAGAGAAGATTAAGGAGATATTATACTATGAGCAGCAGAATTGAACAGATTATCGGTGAAATCGAGGAATATGTAGACAGCTGTAAATTTCAGCCGCTGTCAACAACCAAGATTGTTGTAAATAAAGAAGAAATCGAAGAACTTCTGAGAGAACTCCGTCTGAAAACTCCGGATGAGATCAAACGTTATCAGAAGATCATTAACAATAAAGATGCTATCCTTGAGGATGCACAGTCCAAAGCTGATGCTCTGATCGCAGATGCACAGGCAAGAGCTCAGGAACTGGTAACTCAGCATGAGATTATGCAGAAAGCATATGCACAGGCAAACGATACAATCAATGCAGCTAACAAGCAGGCACAGGAGATTCTGGATTCTGCAACACAGGATGCAAACAGCATCCGTCTCAGTGCTATCACTTATACAGATGATATGATGGCAAATATTGGCAGCGTCCTTAACACAACATTAGAGGATGCCGGTGCCAAATATAAGACATTTATTGATTCTCTGCAGAGCTGTCTTGATGTTGTTAATCATAATCGTCAGGAACTTGCACCTCAGACAGCACAGGCAGCAGCAATCACAGGTTCTTACCATGATGACGACAGCAAAGATGACGATGACGATCTTTTAGATGATCTGGGAGAGAACTAAGATTAATTGAATAATATTAGGGCCAGGATATTTTCCTGGCCTTTTATATTTTACATTATAAATATTAGTGTTGTTTTTTTGAAATTGTCTTTGGCAATTTTTATGTGGAAGTTCTTCTAAAATGTCTTTTGGTATAGCAAACAACTTGTTATAGACACTAGTAATCAGAATGTATTTACAGAAAATAATATAACAGGCAGTAAAGGATAAAAGATGTCAGAACTGCACTGATACATTTGGAGACAATATATGGCATCAGACTAAGATCGCAATGAAAAATACTTCTTGTCTGAGCAAGAATACACAGACCTCCCGATGCCGTAGCCGAGACGGATACAAAAATACGGGCTGTGACAGACAGATTAGAAGATGAAATAATTGAGAGCCCTGTAGTAATTTCAGTAAATCCCAGAAGCAGATTTTGATAAAAAGCAGGGAATGGCTGATAATATCTGATGCATCCGGCCAAAATAGAAAAAAGAAGGATATATCCTCCGAGCCGTGTGATGGTTTCAAACCCGTTCATAATAGAAGTATTGACGATATTTCCGGCTGGGACTGTAGACATGACCTCTTTTTCATTACGTGTATCTGTGTATTGCGCACTTGTCAGAATCTGATTTTTGTAGACTGCGTAACGAAAAAATAACATACATATCAGATTAGCAGAAAAGAGACTTATGAGGATAAAATAAGCAGGGACGACATCCTTCAGGCATAATTTACCCAGGTATGTAATGACAAAAGCAGGACTTGGGTTATTACAGAAAGTAGAAAGGTACACAGCTTCTTTTTTGCCGATTTTATCTGATTCATACAGATCAGAAGCCAGTTTGGCACCCAGAGGGTATCCACACAACATACCAAGTAGAAACACGTAACCGCCCCAGCTGCTGACACCCAGCAGAACACGAAAATAAGACTCCAGAGGGGATAGAATTTTTTGGATGTTATCAATGCGTGTCAATATACCGGTAAGAATAATAAATGGCAGAAGTGTCGGAATTAATGTATTCAGCCATAAAGTCATTCCTGCTTTCGCACAGACCAGACTTTCAGCCGGATGCATCAGAAGAAATCCCAGAAGGAAAAAAACTCCACAGACGAGCAGAATATTTTTAAGATTTCGACGTACACTGGAAAGCAGGAAATGGTTTTTGTTCATAATAATATGTTCCATGGACACCATTTTATAGATTCTTTATAAAATTTATATGGCACTTAATGAAAATAAATGCTATAGTATTCAGGTAAAATAGATCTGGTTTAATTAGATTTTTTTATAGGATTCTTTTTATAAATCAGTGTGATTTTTGGAGGTAATAATTATGGCAGTTTTAGAGAATTGCGAACCGAAAAGGGTATTTCATTATTTTGAAGAGATTTGCAAGATCCCGCATGGATCAGGAAACACCAGGCAGATTAGTGACTATTTGGTACAGTTTGCAAAGAATCATGATCTGAAATATATTCAGGATGAGATGAATAATGTAGTTATTTATAAACCGGGAACAGCAGGATATGAGAATGCACCGACAGTAATTGTTCAGGGACATATGGATATGGTATGTGAGAAACGTCCGGACGTAGATCACGACTTTACAAAAGATGGATTAAATCTTTCTGTTGAAGGTGACTATGTATCTGCGAATGGAACAACTCTCGGTGGCGATGACGGAATCGCAGTAGCTTATGGTCTGGCACTTCTGGAAAGTGATACGATTGCACATCCTCCTCTTGAAGTATTTATTACTGTAGATGAGGAAATCGGTCTTCTTGGTGCTGTCGGATTTGACTGCAGCGTATTAAAAGGAAGAAGATTCATCAACCTTGATTCTGAAGCAGAGGGAAGTCTCTGGATCAGTTGCGCAGGAGGTCTTTCCGGAATCAGCCATATTCCGGTGACAAGACTGGAAGCGAAAGGTGAGAAACTGACAGTTAAGATCAGTGGTCTGATGGGTGGCCATTCTGGTGCTGAGATTGATAAGAACCGTGCAAATGCAAACTCTCTTCTGGGTAAATTCCTTCATGGCCTTGATGCGAAAGCAGGCTATGAGCTGATCAGTGTACAGGGCGGTCAGAAAGATAATGCGATCACAAGAGAATCCATAGCAGAACTTCTTACTGTTAAAGAGAACGTAGAAGCTGTTAAAGAGTATGCCGCTTCTATGCAGACTGCATGGAGAGAAGAGTATACAGGAACTGATGAAGGAATCACAGTAACTGTCACAGAGGAAGGTGAGCAGGATGCGAAAGTTCTTCATCCGACAAGTAAAGAGAAAGTTGTATTCTTCCTTGTAAATGTACCGTATGGCGTTCAGAAGATGAGTGGAACTATCAAAGGACTGGTAGAGACTTCTACAAATATCGGTATTCTGAAGACATCTGAGAACGAAGTGCTGGGAAGCTCCAGCATCAGAAGTTCTGTGGAGACAGCCAGAGACGCACTTTCTGATAAGATTGAATATCTGACAGAATTTCTTGGCGGAGAATATGAGAGACAGGGTGTATATCCTGCATGGGAGTACCGCAAGGATTCACCGCTTCGTGATAAGATGGTGGAAGTTTATGAAGAAATGTATGGTCAGAAGCCAAATGTAGTGGCAATTCATGCAGGTCTTGAGTGTGGACTTTTCTATAAGAAGATGGAAGGCCTGGACTGTGTATCCCTCGGACCGGATATGAAGGATATTCATACATCTGAGGAGGTTCTTAGTATTTCTTCTACAGAGAGAGTGTGGAAGTATCTGGTGAAAGTTCTGGGAGCTCTTAAAGACTGACGGTGTTACACCCTGCTGTTTGTGGCAGGGTGTATTTTTGATTAAGGGACGCAGAGAGAGGACATTAGGTCATGATCTAATGTCCTCTCTCTGCTGGTTGTCGGGAGATTTTTAAAATCTTACTTGAAGCTAAATGCTTTATAGGTTCTATATTTTCATTTTAATGCATATACTGTAACAGAATGCGGAGGTATCTCGTATGTTTGATCCGTATAATGCGCGGACTTCGTTGGTTCGATATATTTTGCCGTTGTTTGTGCTTGTGGTGATGGTGGTTATGTTGCAGATGATGCTGGATATGCGCAGCCGGGCTTCGGCTTTGAAGGCGGAGGCTTGTGAGGAGAGTGATTTCAGGCAGCAGCATGTGACGCCCGGGCTTTATCGCAGTATCTGGAAGGCTGCACTGGTCGAAGGGACGGGGGCTGATGGGTTTGCGAATATTTTGACGGCGACGATGCTGAATTCGGGATTTTATCCGAGGCAGGTCCGGGCGGACAGTGTGCCGTATCGGAAGTATAAACCAGAGGAATATGAGCGGCTTATGGAGGCTTATCAGTCTGTATGGTCGGATCTGAAATATTTTCCCATTCCATCTACAGAAGTTGATTTTGAAAATACCTATGGTGCGCTCAGGGATTATGGAGGCTTGCGTGTACATGAAGGCTGTGATTTGTTTGGACGTAAGAAGGAGTCTGGCTATTATCCGGTCTTAAGTGTCACAGATGGCGTGGTAGAGAATATCGGGTGGCTTCCGTTAGGTGGCTACAGGATTGGAATACGTGCCCCGAAAGGCGGGTATTTTTATTATGCCCATTTGGATACATATGAGAAAGATTTCCAGACGGGGGAAGAGGTATCGGCAGGAGATATCCTGGGATATATGGGAAATACCGGATATGGTACAGAAGGTACGCGTGGCATGTTTCCGGTTCATCTTCATCTGGGAATTTATATCAGGACACCGCATTATGAGGAATTGAGCGTAAACCCTTACTGGGTGTTGAAGGCCATTTCTAAAAAAATCAGAAACTATTCATATTAGCGAGATATTTTTTAAAATCTATGCTATAATAACAAAATGTATGAAATGCAAGGAGCGAGTGAAGATGGAAATACAGTTATGGAGAAGCATTTTGTGCCCGTATGAACTGGCTGTAAGAGAGCTGGAAGTGAAATTTAATCACATTATCGATGAGTGTAAAGAGAACGATATTTACTGTCCGATCGAGCAGGTAGAGGGCAGAGTTAAGAGTGTAAGCAGTATCCTTGAGAAAATGCAGCGCAAGCATATTCCTATGGAGAAGATGGAAGAGGAACTGGAGGATATCGCAGGTGTTCGTATTATCTGCCAGTTTGAAGAGGATATAGAGACGGTTGCTTCTATGATTCAGAAAAGAAGCGATATGACTATAAAGAGCGAGAAGAATTATCTGAAACATATTAAGCAGAGTGGATACAGAAGTTATCATCTGATCATTTATTATACAGTGGATACCATTAATGGACCTAAGAAGCTACAGGCAGAGATTCAGATCCGTACAATGGCGATGAATTTCTGGGCAACGATCGAGCATTCCCTGCAATATAAATATAAAGGTGATATGCCGGAGCATGTTGCAGAGCGTCTGAGCAAGGCAGCAGATGCTATCAATGCTTTGGATCATGAGATGTCTTCTGTACGAAATGAGATCATGGATGCACAGAACTCTTCCCAGATGCAGTCTAACCTGGTGAAAGATATCCTCATTAATATCGAAAACCTGTACAAGATCGCAAATAAACGTGAGATTATGAAGATTCAGGATGAATTCCTGAGAGTATTCCGCACAAAGGATCTCCAGCAGCTGAAGCGATTCCACAGACAGCTTGATATTATTTCAGAAGGATATCGTGCGCAGGCGGTATATCATCATTAATATGGAGTATTATGATATCAGGATTATGGGAGTTGTTTTGCAACGGAGCAATCCGCAGATATCAATATCATCAAGTACATACGAGGAAATATAAATGCAGGATTTTTTACCGGTAACTAAGAAAGAAATGAAACAGAGAGGATGGAATCAGGTAGACTTCGCCTACATCACAGGCGATGCCTATGTGGACCATCCTTCCTTTGGCACGGCAATCATCAGCAGGCTGTTGGAGAGCCGTGGATATAAAGTGGGAATCATCAGTCAGCCGGACTGGAAGAAGAAAGAGAGTATCCAGGTATTTGGTGAGCCGCGACTGGGATTTCTGGTATCAGCGGGAAACATGGATTCCATGGTGAACCACTATACAGTGTCCAAGAAGCACAGACAGAAGGATTCCTATTCACCAGGCGGTCAGATGGGACTTCGCCCTGACCGTGCGGTGATCGTATACAGCAATCTGATTCGTCAGACTTATAAAAAGACACCCATTATTCTGGGTGGAATTGAAGCCAGCCTGAGACGACTGGCCCATTATGACTATTGGGACAACAAAGTAAAACACAGCGTACTTCTTGATTCCGGAGCAGACATAATCTCTTATGGAATGGGCGAACATTCAATCGTAGAGATTGCGGATGCACTTTCAAGCGGAATTCCTGTAGAAGAGCTTACTTATATTGCTGGAACCGTATTTAAATGTAAAGATCTCTCCAGAATTTATGAGCCAATTATTCTTCCGTCCTATGAAGAGGTAAAAGAAGATAAAAAAACATACGCAGACAGCTTTGCCATTCAGTATCAGAATACAGACCCGTTTACCGCCAGACCAATGGCAGAGTCTTACGGAACAAAGGGATATATCGTACAGAATCCTCCGGCGCTGCCTCTGACACAACAGGAGATGGATGATGTCTATGCGCTTCCCTATACGGAGAAAGTACATCCCATGTATGACGAGCTGGGTGGAATCCCGGCACTAGAGGAAATTAAGTTCAGCCTGACGAGCAACAGAGGATGTTTTGGCGGCTGTAATTTTTGCGCTCTGACATTCCATCAGGGAAGAATTCTTCAGACCAGAAGTCATGAATCCTTGATTGAAGAGGCCACCAGAATGACAAAAGATCCCGATTTTAAGGGCTATATTCATGATGTTGGTGGCCCTACCGCAGACTTCAGACAGCCATCCTGCCAGAAACAGCTCACCAAGGGTGTATGTAAGAACAAGCAGTGCCTGTTCCCGACACCATGTAAGAACCTGACGGTAGATCATTCGGATTATGTTGCCCTTCTTCGCAAACTGCGCAGGATTCCGGGAGTTAAGAAAGTATTTATCCGCTCCGGTGTACGTTTTGACTATGTGGTAGCAGACCGGAATAAGACGTTTTTGAATGAACTGGTAGAACATCATGTAAGCGGACAGCTGAGAGTTGCTCCTGAACATGTATCAGATCAGGTACTCAAATACATGGGGAAACCAAGTCACAGCATTTATCAGCAGTTCCTTAAAGAATATGATGCAGCCAATAAAAAAACAGGAAAGCAGCAGTATGCAGTACCATATTTCATGTCTTCCCATCCGGGCTGCACCATGAAAGAAGCTGTAAAACTGGCGGAATATGTCCGCGACCTTGGCTTTACCCCAGAACAGGTACAGGATTTTTATCCGACGCCATCTACTCTTTCTACCTGTATGTACTATACAGGAATTCATCCTCTCACAGGTGAGAAAGTATACGTGCCGAAGAATCCTCACGAGAAAGCCATCCAGCGAGCCTTGATGCAGTACAAGAACCCTGCAAACAGAGAACTGGTACTCGAAGGTCTTAAAATGACCGGCAGAATGGACCTGGTAGGATACGGTACGAAATGCCTGATCCGCCCGATACGCGAAGGTCATGGAGAGCATCAGGGAAATGATGGCGGCAAAAAGAATAATGGCCGTAGTGACAGCAGAAATACAAGAAGAGGTTTAACAGACTTCAGAGGAAACAAGAGAAACGCCACTATATCTGCGAAGAAAAGTACAATAAGAAACACACATAAGAAAAGCAACTCCAAAGGAGGACGAAAGTGACAGCAGAGAAGAAGCCAAACAACACAAAATCTTCAGCTAAGTCTAAAACATCAAACAATAAAAAATCAAAGAAAATTTCCAAAGGAAATTTCGGATACTTCAAAAGCGAAAAGAAACGCCGCCTGATCATCACAGCGATTCTTTTCGCAGTACCGTTATTTATCTTCTTTACATCCTGGATTTACTTTAAAACAAGAATGACTGTCTGGACAGTAGTGGCAGTAGTCGGATGTCTTCCGGCATGCAAATCCATGGTAAGCCTGATCATGATCCTGAAATGCAGACCAATGGATGCAGGACTGTATCAGAAAATCCAGGAACATCAGGGCAGCCTTGATATGGCATATGAATTATACATGACCTTCTATGAAAAGAGTGCCTATATCGACGCAGTAGCAGTATGCGGAAACACCGTAGCAGCCTACAGCAGCGACCCGAAGATCGATGCCTCTTTCATGGAAACCAATTCCCAAAAAATCATCCGCAAAAACGGCTACAAAGCTACAGTAAAGATCTTCACAGACCTTCGCCCATTTCTGGAACGCCTTGATTCCATGAATGACCACAAAGAAAGTCTGGAAGAAGGTATTAAATTTACCCCGGATGAGAAATACCCGGATCTTTCCAGAAACGAACTCATCCGACAGACGATTTTGGCTATTTGTCTGTAGCCATGAAATATTGAGAAAGATATATCAGAAATAATGAAAGAATTTATAATAGAAGAAAACGAAGCCGGACAGCGCTTTGACAAGTACCTTGCCAAGCTTCTTAAAGAAGCCCCTAAAAGCTTCTTCTACAAAATGCTCCGCAAGAAAAACATCACCCTGAATGGAAAAAAAGCCACCGGAAACGAAAAACTCCTCAAAGGCGACACCATCAAACTATTCCTGAGTGATGAAACCTTCGACAAATTTGCCGGAAGCACCCAGATAGCAAGAGCCTACTGTGAATTAGACATCATTTATGAAGATGCCGATATCATTATTATCAACAAACCAGCAGGAATGCTCTCTCAGCCAGCAGACGACGGCGAATCATCACTGGTAGAATACCTGATCGGTTATCTCCTGAAAAAAGGCGAACTCACAGAAGAACAGCTAAAAACTTTCAAACCGTCCGTGTGCAATCGTCTCGACCGAAACACCAGCGGCATGGTCTGTGCTGGCAAAAGTCTCGCCGGATTGCAGTTCCTATCCAAAATCTTCCATGACAGAACGCTCCATAAATACTATCTCTGTCTGGTAAAAGGCAAACTGGACAAACCTGCCCATATCAAAGGTTACCTGCACAAAGACAAAAAAACCAACAAAGTAACCATAAGCAAACAAGAATTCCCTGATTCCCTGCCAATCGAAACCGCATACCGCCCGATTGACAGTAATGGAAAAATGACATTCCTGGAAGTAGAACTGATCACGGGCCGAACACATCAGATCCGAGCCCACCTGGCCGGAACTGGTCATCCGCTCCTGGGAGACACCAAATACGGTGACAATGAATTCAACAAACAATACACCCGCCATGGAGTAAAACACCAGCTTCTCCATGCATACAGATTAGTAATTCCGGAGACAGACCAAGCCTTCGTGGCACCGGTGCCGGAGCTTTTTTTCAAAATCATCAACGAAGAACACCTGCAGGAGGCATATCATGAGAATCTGGAAAGATGTATGGGATTATGCAAAAATGATCATCATAGTGGTGCTGATCGTAACACTCATAAATAACGTAGTACTTATCAACGCCAAAATCCCTTCCGAATCAATGGAAAAAACCGTTATGACCGGAGATCGTCTCTTCGGCTTCCGACTGGCATATGGTATCAATATAGATCTCTTCGGGCATGAAATATCAAAAAAAATAAAAGACCCTGAGCGATTTGACATCATCATCTTCAAATATCCGGACGATGAAAAAAAACTCTTCATCAAGCGCCTCATCGGACTCCCTGGAGAAAAAGTCCAGATCACAGACGGAAAAGTTTACATCAACGACTCCGAAATCCCACTGGACGACAGCTTCATCCCTGAGAAAGCAAGAGGAAACTTCGGTCCATACGAAGTTCCTGAAAACAGCTATTTCATGCTCGGAGACAACCGCAACCACTCTAAAGATTCCCGCTGCTGGAAAACCACCAACTTTGTAACCTTTGACGAAATCGTAGGAAAAGCCGTCATCCGGTATTATCCGTCGGTGAAATTACTTAAATAAGAAAAATCTTAAAGGAGAACAATTTGGCAACATGGAATAGCAGAGGCTTACGAGGCTCCACACTGGAAGACCTCGTAAACCGCACCAACGAACAATATAGAGAAAAAGAACTTGCACTCATCCAGAAAATCCCAACACCCATCACCCCCGTCCGAATGGACAAAGAAAACCGTCATATCACCCTGGCCTACTTCGAACAGCGAAGCACCGTAGACTACATTGGAGCAGTACAGGGAATCCCCATATGCTTTGACGCCAAAGAATGCGCCACAGACACCTTCCCCCTCGCAAACATCCATCCCCACCAGGTAGAATTCATGCAGGCATTTGAAAAACAAGGCGGCATAGCATTCTTTCTCATATTCTACAGCCACGAGAACCAATTCTACTACCTCCCCTTGCGCCACCTCCTCATCTTCTGGACTCGAATGCAAGAAGGCGGCCGCAAAAGCTTCCGCAGAGAAGAACTCAGTCCGCAATACTATCTCAACAAAAAAAGTGGATTCTTAGTTCCGTATCTTGATGGGATTCAGATGGACCTAAATGAAAGAGAGTAGGGGATGTTACTCATAAAGGGACGCGCAGAAACATATTTGCTTTCAGGTGCGGTTTCGGCATCTGGGATATCATATCTTTCTGAGCGTCCCTTATAAAAATAAAGAAAAACAACTTCCACAGGGATTGACAATTTTCCCAAAACCCTATATAATCTATCTAGTTTTCGTATTAGCTTAGTATCACGTTACTAAACTAAAGCAGTAAGAGGTAAAGTATAATAAGAAACAAAAAACATAACCACAGGAGGACCAACCATGCAACGTATTTTTCACACCCCGGAAGGTGTAAGAGACATCTACAACGGCGAATGCAGCCAAAAAAGAAAGGTACAGGAGAAAATCCATCGCGTCTTCCACCAGTACGGCTATGAAGACATAGAAACTCCGACATTTGAATACTTCGAAGTATTCAGCCGCGAAGTAGGAACCATCCCATCCAAAGAACTCTACAAATTCTTCGACCGCGAAGGCAACACTCTGGTACTCAGACCAGATTTCACCCCGTCCGTATCCAGAGCCTGCGCCACCTACTTCTCCCCGGACAAAGAACCAGTAAGCTTATGCTACACCGGCAACACATTCATCAACAACTCCAGCTATCGAGGCCATCTCAAAGAAACCACACAGATGGGCGTAGAACGAATCGGAGATGAATCCGCAGACGCAGATGCAGAACTTCTCGCCATGACAGTCGAATGTCTCCTGGCAGCAGGACTGACAGAATTCCAGGTCAGCGTCGGACAGGTAGATTACTTCAAATCCCTCTTAAAAGAAGCAGAACTTGGCCCCGAAGCAGAAGAACGCCTCCGCACCCTGATCTCACAGAAAAACTCATTTGGAGTAGAAGAATTCGTAGCAGAGCAGAAAATTAAAGACAGTATGGTAAAAGCCTTCATCGAAATCCCACAGATGTTCGGTTCCGAAGAAGTCTTAAAGAAAGCCAGAAGCCTGACAAACAATGCATGCGCACTCGAAGCAGTTTCCAGACTCGAAGAAATCTATGAGATCATGAAGAACTACGGCTACGAGAAATACATCTCTTTTGACTTCGGAATGCTCAGCAAATATCAGTACTACACGGGAATCATTTTCCAGGCATACACCTATGGAACCGGCGAGCCAATGATCAAGGGCGGTCGTTACAATGGCCTGATGAAACACTTCGGTAAACCAGCGGCATCTATCGGATTTGCGATTGAAGTAGACAACCTTCTTCTTGCACTTTCCAGCCAGAAACTGCTCTCTGAGAAAGAAGAGAAGCCGGAAGTGATCGAATATGAGCCACAGGATCGTGCACAGGCAATCAAAGAAGCACAGAAACTTCGCGCAGAAGGCAAATGTGTGGCATTACGTTTGAAAAAGGAGGTCAGATAAGCCATGAGATACCTGACAGTTGCCCTTACCAAAGGCAGACTTGCCAACAAAACAATGGAAATGTTTGAGAAAGCAGGAATCACCTGCGAAGAAATGAAAGATAAAGATTCCCGTAAACTGATCTTTACAAATGAAGAATTAAAAATGAAATTCTTCCTTGCAAAAGGTCCGGATGTTCCTACCTATGTAGAATACGGCGCGGCAGACATCGGAATCGTCGGAAAAGATACGATCCTTGAAGAAGGCCGTAAGTTATATGAGGTTATGGACCTCGGATTTGGAAAATGTAAAATGTGTGTCTGCGGACCGGAGAGTGCCAGAGAGGTTCTGGAGAACAACCAGCTCATCCGTGTAGCAACCAAATATCCGAATATTGCAAAGGACTACTTCTTTAACAGAAAGCATCAGACCGTAGATCTGATCAAATTAAATGGTTCTATCGAGCTGGCACCGATCGTTGGTCTGTCAGAGGTTATCGTAGATATCGTAGAGACAGGAAGCACATTGAAAGAAAATGGTCTGAAAGTATTAGAAGAGGTTTGCCCGCTGTCTGCCAGAATGGTTGTCAACCAGGTAAGCATGAAGATGGAGAACGAAAGAATTCGCAAACTCATTGAAGATTTAAGAAGAGTTCTGCAGGAGGAAATGTAAAGATGCGTACAGTAAAATTAACAAAAGAATCCACAAAAGATATTCTTGAGAATCTGCTGAAAAGAAGCCCGAACAACTATGGGAAATTTGAATCCACAGTAGCTCAGATTCTTGATAAAGTAAAAAATGAAGGAGATGCAGCGCTCTTTGCCTACACAAAGGAATTTGACAAAGCAGATGTAACAAAAGAGACAATCCGTGTCACGGATGCAGAGATCGAAGAAGCATATGCGCAGATAGATCCTGCACTTCTTGGCGTTATCCGCAAAGCACTTGTCAACATCCGCAAATATCATGAAAAACAGATTCAGAACAGCTGGTTTACAAGTGAGACAAACGGAACTATGCTCGGCCAGAAAGTGACTCCGTTAAACAGAGTAGGTGTTTATGTACCTGGCGGAAAAGCAGTTTACCCATCATCCGTACTTATGAATATCGTACCTGCAAAAGTAGCAGGAGTATCGCACATTGTTATGACAACACCTCCTGGAAAAGACGGTAAAGTATGTGCATCTACACTGGTAGCTGCCAAAGAAGCAGGGGCAGATGAAATCTACAAAGTAGGAGGCGCTCAGGCAATCGGCGCACTGGCATTTGGAACAGAGAGCATCCCGAAAGTAGATAAGATCGTAGGTCCTGGAAATATTTTCGTAGCCCTTGCAAAGAAAGCAGTATACGGATATGTAAGCATTGACTCTATTGCAGGTCCAAGTGAGATTCTTGTTCTGGCAGATGAGACAGCAAATCCACACTTCGTAGCAGCAGACCTTCTTTCCCAGGCAGAACATGATGAACTTGCCTGTGCGATCCTGATCACTACAAGCGAAGAATTTGCAGCCAAAGTAGATGAAGAAGTAAAGGGCTTCGTAGAAGTCCTTTCCAGAAAAGAGATTATCCAGAAGTCTCTTGATAACTTTGGCTATATCCTTATTGCGGAAGATATGGACGAGGCAATCGAAGCAGCCAATGAAATTGCTCCGGAACATATGGAAATCGTGACAGCCAACCCGTTTGAAGATATGATGAAAGTAAAGAATGCAGGTGCGATCTTTATCGGAGAATACAGTTCAGAACCTCTGGGAGATTACTTCGCAGGTCCGAACCATGTACTCCCAACAAACGGAACAGCCAAATTCTTCTCTGCACTTTCTGTAGATGATTTCATTAAGAAGTCAAGCATTGTATATTATTCTAAAGCAGCGTTGCGTGACATTCACAAGGATATCATCCAGTTTGCAACCTCCGAACAGCTTACTGCACATGCAAACTCTATTGCAGTTCGTTTTGAGGATGAGGATAAATAATAGCGTCAGATCTTTTTAAGAAATAAATAGAAGAGAAGCTATCCAATCCATTACATATTACAGAGAGAAAAACAGCGAGGACGTAATTATGGCAAGAGAAGCCTCAGTAGAGAGAAATACAAAAGAAACCGAGATTAAATTAAAGATTAATCTGGACGGAACCGGATATTCCGATATCGAAACAGGAGTGGGATTTTTTGACCATATGCTGGATGGATTTACCCGTCATGGACTTTTTGACTTAAGTGTCAGAGTTCATGGTGACCTTCAGGTAGATGATCATCATACGATCGAGGACACAGGAATTGTTCTCGGAACCGCATTAAAAGAAGCAATCGGCGACAAAAAAGGAATCAAGCGTTACGGCAGCTGTATCCTTCCGATGGATGAATCCCTCGTGCTCTGTGCGATTGACCTGTCCGGAAGACCGTATTTTGCATGGGATGCAGAATTCACTACAGATAAGATTGGCGATATGTCTACAGAAATGGTAAAAGAATTTTTCTACGCTATTTCTTATTCCTGTGGCATGAACCTCCATATCAAGGTTCTGACTGGTGGAAACAACCATCATATGGCAGAAGCCATGTTCAAGAGCTTTGCCAAAGCACTGGATGCAGCAACATCTTATGACCCGAGAATCACAGATGTATTGTCTACCAAAGGAAGCCTTGCGTAATGTAGATAATTGGTAACTATTCAGCAGTCTACTATCCCGCGAGGTGTTTTGGCATGAACATGCCAAAATCCTGAGACATACAAGTCAAAATCCCATCGCCGAAGGCGATTTTTAACCG